>Ga0182014_10000704_pt1 | contig 45464 bp, 31 predicted proteins | sample 612S2DmetaG_FD_120489 | JGI IMG/M metagenome (GOLD analysis project Ga0182014, IMG submission 120489) | Permafrost microbial communities from Stordalen Mire, Sweden - 612S2D metaG | ecosystem: Environmental > Terrestrial > Soil > Wetlands > Permafrost | place: Sweden: Stordalen | collected... | reverse complement strand
TCTCGCAGGGCGCTGGACAGGATCTCGGAATCCAGGTTCCAAGTGGCGCGGTCGCTATCCATAAAGACCGGCACGCCGCCCTGATAGACGATCGCGTTGGCGGCCGCAACGAAGGTAAGGGTGGAACAGAACACTTCATCGCCGGGACCGACTCCCACCACGCGCAACGCAAGGTGCAGCGCCGCGGTTCCGCTGGACAGAGCGACAGCGGGCCGTCCGATGCGTGCGGAGAATTCCCGTTCGAAGGCGGTGACGTTTGGCCCAACGGTTGAGAGCCAATTTGTCGCAAAGGCCTGCCGCACGTAGGTTTCCTCGTTGCCGCCCATGTGCGGAACGGATAGGAGTATGCGTTTCATTAAAGGGCGGCGAGCCTAACGGCTCGCACGAGCTATAACCCTGGCCGGGATTCCGACAACGCTGGTACGGGCCGGCACCGAATCGAGGACGACAGCGCCGGCCCCGACGGTGGCACCCTCGCCAATTTCAGCTCCAGGGAGGGCGATCGCGCCAATCCCGACATGTGCGAACGAATGCACCGTCACCCCGCCTCCCAGAAGAACACCTGGCGAAAGGTGGACGTGATCTCCAACCCGACAGTCGTGCTCGACCACGGCGGCTGTGTTCACAATGCAGTTCTTTCCGATCCGAGCACCCGCATTGATCGCGACGTTCGCCATGACGACGGTCCCTTCCTCAAGCCGGGCCGACTCCGATATCACCGCAGAAGGGTGGACGAGTGTGGCAGGCAGCAGGCCGCGATCGAGGGCTCTCTGAAAGCATGCGGCCCTCAGTTCGTTTTTCCCTATGGCTACCAGATACTGAGAACAACCTTGGCCCTTCAGCGATTGCAAATACCGGCTAGCTCCGCAGACTTGGCAGCCGCAGAATTCGCGGCCAGATACCTCCTCGGCATCGTCGATGAATGAAACAGCGCCAAATCCCCCCAGAGCCCTGGCAACATCGAGGACGACCTTCCCGTGGCCGCCAGCGCCCCACAAGACCAAGTCACTCATCGCGCCTCGACTGGGCCGGGCTTCCCCAGAACTCAGGCATCGTTGCGTGTCCCTGCCGGCTCACTCCTTCGCCGCGAACCACTTTGAACACAGTTAGCCACAGAATCTTGACATCGAGCCAGAGACTCCAATGATCCACGTACCACACGTCCAACTCGAACTTGTGCTCCCAACTCAGGGTATTGCGACCGTTCACCTGGGCCCATCCAGTGATGCCTGGCTTCACCTCGTGGCGCCGACGCTGGAATGGGGTGTATCTGGGCAGGTACTCAGGGAGTAAGGGTCTTGGACCGACTATGCTCATGTCGCCCTTGAGAACATTCCAAAGCTGCGGCAACTCATCGAGGCTCGTGCGGCGCAGCCATGAGCCTAATAACGTCAAGCGTTGAGCATCCGGCAGCGGGCGATCGCGTTTGTCGAACGGGTCTCTCATGGTTCGGAACTTCAACATCCGGAACAGCCGCCCATCCCGCCCCCGTCGAAATTGGCGGAAGAAAATCGGACGGCCGACGCTCAGGCGGATGGCTGCAGCCGCGAGCAACCCAAAGAGTATCGCGGTGGGCGTAAGTGCGATACATGCGGCGATATCAAACGCCCGCTTCATGCGCGCCGCTCCCGACTAAGTCGGATGAACCGGTATCGTGGATGTTGTCCTCCAACCACCTGACAAACTCGTCTGCCAGGGCGGCAGTGTCGAAACGGTCCTCCGCCAGCCGAAGCGCCCTGGCGCGAACGGCCTCTCGATCGAGCTGCTGGCAAGCACGCACGCCCGCCCGTAGTGAGTCTATACTGCCGGGGTCGTAGAGGGCACCGATGCCGGAAGACAACACGATCTCCTCCAGCTCACCGCCGCGTATGTTGGTTAAGATCGGAAGACCGGCGGCCAGGTAATCGAAGACCTTTTTCGGCATCCTGATGTGAGTCCGCACATCGACCGGTACCAAGGCCAGGTCCGAGCGGGCGAGGAGATTGGCCAGGTCGCTATGGGACAGCTCGCCAGTAAGGACGAGGTTTTGAAAACCGATCGCTAAAGCCCGGTCGGAAAGCGACTGGACCGCCAGACCGGATCCGGCAACGACAAACTTCACATTTCCCGGTAGATCAGCCAGGCCGGCGAGCACCACGTCGAGCGCATAGTTCTGGGACACGGTCCCAACGTAGGTAACCCAATAGTCGCCCGCCTTCTTCGGCACCAAGTTCCAGTCAGGCGCGTAGTGCTGCCAGAACTTGCCAAATGGGTGGCCGAGCGGCGTCACAATCGTCTTCGCCGGCATCGCCGAACCAAAGTACGCCTTGTAGTCCGCGCTTACCAGCGTGGCTCCGCAGGAGAGCTTGCCTGCGAAGCTACGGAGCAACGTCCCCGCCGTGAATACCAGGCTTACGGGCAAGCGTCTGGGAAGGAAGATCTCGAAGGCATCGGGCCAGGCGTCGTGCACGTCAAGCACGAATGGGACGCGGAACAGCTTTGCAAGTATGCCACAAAAAACTGGCGCCAGAATGGGTGGGAAAGAGCATACAACGCTCTCGACGCCGCCTTTCCATAGCAATGGCAAGAGCTTCCAGGCCGCCATGATCGCGAACACGATATGGCTGACCTCGCGGCGGATACATATGTTAAAGCGATATGCCAATGATGGGACGAGGAGGACGGTGACGCCAACTTCGTCCGGCGGCTGTGCGGAACGCCGAGCCTTTGCGCGGTGATTGAAAGTCGAGCCTATCCAAATCACCCGATGCTTGCGCCTAGCGAGAGCCCCACTGAAGTCGGCAAACCGTCCGGGCCGAAATGCATCGCCGGGGAGAGCGTCGAAAGGCGAAATGAGGACAACGGCCGCGGGTTTCCTCTCCAATGATGGAGGCAGGACACCAGCGCGCCGTGTTCCCACTCTGGAGCCGTCAGGCGGCCTGCCTCTCTCCCGCAGAAGGTCGTCGATGAGCCTAACCGCCTTCCCATACTGGACCGGGCGGTCAAACGAGGCGGCGGCGCAGCCCGCGTTCCGACGGAATGTGTCGAGCATAGCCGGGCTCGCTACGAGCCCGGCTATTGCCTCCGCGAGAGACTCGGGGGATTGGGCCTCGTATTGAAGGCCAAGCCGTGCTTCCGCAATGACGGCGGCGAGCTCGCCCCGCACGGAGCTGACGACCGCTAGCCCCTCCGCCACGTAATCGTAAAATTTACAGGGCATCTCCACCGTCGAGTCCGCCAAGTACGAGCAGAGACCAATCGCGCTACCTCTGTACAGCCCGTGCAGATCGGCTTGGGAGAGGGCGCCGACGTACCTGATATTGGCACAGTCGCATTGGGAAAGAACCGACTCAAGATAGCCTCGCTTGGGGCCGTCCCCAGCGATAACAATCTCGGCGGGCGTCCCGCTGCGAGCCAGAATCTCCGCGGCTTTGACGATGGTTTCGATATCGCAGCCCTGGCCGAGGCTGCCCGCATACACGATGCGTATGGCGGTGCTTGCAGGCTGTGAGCCGTGAGGTCGGCTCGGTACCTCGCCAACATCGGCAGCGGCTGGCCTGGCGGCCAGGTCGGCACCTTCATAGACCAATACGCAGCGGTCGTTTCGGTCCCTGCCGGCAGCTTCGATGGCGACGTCGAGGTTCTTGCGGGCGAGTGCGATCAGAGCGTCGGCCCGGCGAAAGATAAGGCGCCGAAGCAGAAGAAAAGGACTGAGTAAAACTGGGGCCAGGCGGCGAAGGCGCCGCGGTATCGCTACGGTGTATGCCTCCGGCCATAAGTCGAACATGTCAATAACCAGAGGCGCCTTGTAGCGGTGGGCGAGGTAGACGGAAGCCGCGCCGGCGAAAGCAGTTGCGTGTCCCGCGATAATAATGTCCGGAGGCGTCTGCATGCGGCGCGCACTTATAACCAAGCGGAGCGCGAACACGGCTTCGCTAACCAGCCGTCGAACGGAAATGTTGTGGCGATAGCGGGTAGCTCTAACCAGTCTGAATTGGATTCCAAGCTGCTCGGACTCGTGGCCTGGCGCGGTTCGATACCGTTTCAGTATGTGGCCAAACGAGCTTGTGAACCACGTCACGCGGTAGCCGGCTTCAACCAGCGTCTTCGCGAGCAGGACACCACGCGTCGACCGCCAACCCTCGCTCGGAAGGGTCCCGTAGGGGTTTATGATCCAAACGTCGGGCCCCGCCATCTTCATGCAGGCCACTTCGGCTGGTAACGATGTAGTCATGTCTGCGAATCCTTTTCCCTATTCTCCGAGGCGGCCCAAGGCCAGGTTTCTCACAACCTTTCGGTGGGCCGGCGGCACAAGGCGCAGACCGGCGGAGCGCAACCGTGCCAGGCGTAGACGCCCGAGCTCGCGCCCTGCCAGCACTGGCCGCGAGCTTGCAAGCGGGTAGCGTTCCCGCGTGCAGAGCTTAACCGCCTCCGGGACCAGGCTTCCCTTTACAACGGCGTTCACGAAGCTGAAGTAGCTTCGCCGCACCTGAAACACACCGGCATCGGGCGGAAGTCGCGCAGGCGAGCGGTACTCGAATTCCCACGCACTTTCGGCCGGGTTGAGCAGGCCGGCTAGCCGCTCGCGGTTCCACAACGTAAAGACGGTGGTGGCCCGGTAGGTGGCACCGACAGGCACCAAACGAGGGACGTTCCCACCCCGCCAGTTACGGCCCCAAACGCTCTCGAGCGATACTAGTTGAAGAGCGGTGGCGTCGTTTCGCTTCGCCCAGCTGACAGCCGAGAGCACTCCTTCGGTATCAACCGGTTTTGTGAGCAGGAGGTCATCCACGCAAAGGAGGACAAACTCCGCGTCCATCATTCCGAGCGCCCGGCGCAGATTCGCGCTCCACGAGACATCTCGACCGGTCGGAGTTGGCACAAAACTGCTCGGACACGGCTTCTCATTCGTAATAAGATGACGCGGAAACGGACAGTCTTGCCACCGATGCCCGAGTGCCGCCGAGAACGCGGGCCATAGGTCGCAATAGGTGTCGCAGCTTGCTACCAGCAGGCGCACGCTGACGTGTTCAGATCTCTCAAACATAAACCTATATGACAGGGCGAGTGCAGCGACGCGCGAGCGATCGCGCGGCTAGTTCCACGGCCCTGTGGCACACCTTACCCGACGCCGCGTATTCTCGATACCGCTGCGTCCGCTATCCGGCACAGAAAACCAACCTCCATGGCGATCCGTAGCATGGCCGACGCGCCCCGGGAGCACCCAAGGCGCATGCGCGCGAACGCGCAAATGCTCCGACGGTGGTGCGCGAACATGCTCCGTCTTGGCCAACCCCGTTTGAACCCCGTACTCGAACCCTGGAAGTGTACGACACGAACGTTGGGGTCGAAGACGAATCGCCATCCCCGCGATCTCAGCTCAGCCGCCAGGAAGAGTTCCTCGCCGTAGAGGAATGTGCCGTCGTAGAACCCTGAAACCCGGCGAAAGGCGGAATGCGTGATGACGAAGAATGCGCCCGATGGCACTTCGAACGGGACGAGGCCGCGGCGGCGCTTGGAGTCCGCCATGGTGTACTTATCGAACGTGGCGCGGAAGACCGGCCTGAGAAGCACACTTTCGCCGACGACGAGGTCCCAGAGACTCGGGAAGCGCCGCACGTTCACCTGATCTTCGGCGCATGCCACGTTCCCAGGGTTCCAAACAAGCGGCTGCGATCCAATTATCCCCTCGCTCGATTGCAGGATGTCTCCTATCAGATCCTCGATAGTGCCGTCCGAGACTATCTCCACGTCGGGGTTCATGAAAATCAGGAACTGCGGGGCATGGGTGCGTTCTATAATTCTGACCGCTTCGTTATTTCCGCGGGCAAACCCTAAATTGCGGCGTAGCTCATGGACCTGAACGCGCGCTCCGGCGAGCGCACGCAAATTGTTCCTGTCGTCCGGCTCAGAGCCATTGTCAACGATCTGTACCAGTATTTCCTTGGTACGTGCGTGCCGGAGGACACTGCGAACCGCCCTGTCGGCATGGTCCGCGCAGTTGTAGTTTACGATGACGACGGCGTAGCGTATCCGTTCTACCGCGTTACAGTCCATAGTGGCGCCTCTGGCCGCAAAAGCTGGAGCCCACACCGTGCATACGCTGAAAGGCCCCCGAGCCAGAGCCAAAAAATGCCGGCGAAGAAATCGTACTCGACGTTCTGCAGGAACAGCCCGCCAACAAGGATCGCAATGACAATGGAGACATCCCGTTGTGCCCGTTGCGCAGTCGCCCGGGTGTCGATTCTCGTCCGGCCGATGGCGCCGATAATAGGCGGGAGCACTGCAAGCAGATATAGGCCCATCCCCACGACACCGGTCTCGCCGAGAGTCTTCAAATAGGTGCTTTCCGGCGCCAGTTGGGCAACTCCGTACTTTACGGGCGAGCCGCCGAGTTGACCCAGGCCGACGCCAAAAACCGGGTTTGTGCGCCATATGGCAAAGGCAGTTCCCCAAGAGTCGCCGCGGGTGGCATTTCCGCCCTCGTCCATGTTGAACGTGTCCATCAATCGCTTAGAATACATGTTTCCCTCGCCAGGGTAGGCTACGTAGAGGGATATGCCGAGCAAGGCCAGCCCGCCCAGCATGGTTACGGTACGCCGCCTCGAACGGGAGCGGTATCTCCTCGCATTGGCAAGCAACCGACTGGCGAGCCCAAAGGCGGTCATGACAACTCCGCCGCGACTCAATGTCGCGAGGAGCGATACTCCGGCAAGCAACAGCACAGAAAGCGACCGTCGCATCCTGCCCACTGTGCACAACAGGCACAGAGTTGCGAGAAAGCCCGTCGCGAGGGAGGCGCCGGCCAAGCTCGAACAGCGCCTTTCCGCCTCCCCAGCCACCAGCGCCTTGTCAAGGATAGTCTTAGAAAAGAAGTCGTCCAGACCGCCGAAAAAGTGATGGTAGAGACCCACGGCGAGACTGGCTGTTGACAGGACAACAAAAACCGAGGCTAACCGTTCGAACCAGCCGCGGCGCCAGAGTTGATGTCCAAGCACAAAAAACAAGCTGGGCACGCAATACTGGAATGCCGAGATCTGCTGAATCTCCGAGTTTCCACTACCGCGTCCCGCTACGTACCGAGCCGTCACATAGCACGCGAACACAAACACCTGCCAATACGCCGGTATCGTCTTCGGATCGGTGATGAGATACGCCAAAACAATGGCTACCGCTCCACCTGCGTAAAAATACGTAAAGTCCTCGCGAGGAATAACCGTTTCCGTCGCCAGGCGGAGTACGAAGTAGCAGAGGTACAGAATACAGAACCAGCCGGCGACTGAATCGACGAAGCGGCATTTCCACCGTCCGGCGGACGCAGCGCGCATGGCTGTCCGCATCGCGCCGGCGTCTTGACGCGAGAATGACGGAAACACGCTCGCGCCGCCAAGGCGACGTCCAACGTTCTGATCCCCGTTTTCCAATCGTGCTTGCGTCATTTCATTGCTCTCGATTCCGGCGGGCGCCGCGGCCCTCGCGGTACTGGCGCAACGTCTTGGCGCGCCGAGGCGCGGAGTCTTCAGGCGTGCTGCGCCATGCAGACGAGAAAGTCAGGCTTCCTCAATTGGCGCTGCACCAGGGGCTCCTTGTAGCTCTGGTAGTGCATGCACTTCGGAGCCAGACCGGCGCGGCTAAGCCAGTGAAGCACGCGATCCTCGTCGATTTCAGAAGTCAGGTGAAAACCCAGTTTCGCGGCCTCCACCGCCGGTTGACGGTACGGAGTGGAGAATATCAGCATGCCGGACGCCTTCAGAGAGGTCCTGTACATCGCCAACAGCGTCTCAATGTCTGGCTCAGCGAAATGCTCGATCGTTTCGAATGAAACAACGAGATCGAACTCCCGGTCAAACTGAAGCGAGAGCAAGTCCTCGCCGATGAAGCGCAGATTCTTCTTGTGTTGGTAGCGCTGTTTGGCCGTTTCGATAACGCACTGGCTACGGTCCACTCCCAAGACGGTCCGGCAGACTTCGGACAGGAGGGCACTGCCATATCCGGTGCCGCAGGCCAGATCGGCGCAAGTGTCGCTGTTTTTCGCCCAATTTGCCGCGAACACATAACGGCTATAGTGGGCTTGTTGGTAGATATCCATGCGACGCCATTCGGTTTCCGTTGTGTATACAATGTCTACCCGTTCACCGTTGTTGGTGAGACCCGGTCCAGACCATAACCGAAACGGGAGCGAGCGCGCGATCCTGCCGCTGAGCCTACGAAGGAATACGTTTTCCACGTTATAAACCCTTAGAATGGAATCAGAACTCTCGCGAGCCGAATTGTGGTGGCCCCGCCATATGACGTGCTGCCCGGCGCCCTTTGCCGTGGCAGTTCACGTCGTTAGTTAGCGTTCGCGGATATCAGTGAGCAACGGGTGAGGAAGTGCCGAAGATAAGCTGCCTGCCACAAGGTGTGGGCGAGATATGCCCCTAGCATTGAGCCGGCCAAGCCGAGAGCGAGGTGTGTGGGAACGAGGCGGTAACAACCGGCAAGAAGCACTACGGCCCACATCGCATTGAACGCAAAGCCGACCCAGACCGATCCGGAGCTGAGAATGGCTGTTCCCACGACGTTATTCGTGCAACTTATGACGGCTGTCACCGCGGACAGAGTGAGCACGAGCCATCCTTGTTGAAAACCGCGCCCGTACAGGCGCATAATGCCTGGAGAGCCCAGCGCAACGGGCACGGCGACGATCGTCGCAGCCGCTGCGGTGAGGATGAGGTTCCATCGAAGAGCCTTGGCGTACCGCGATACGTCGCGTTCCCCGTTTAGGTTGGACAGGAGCGGTAGCGCGGACTGCGCCAGCACTGCCGGTATGAACGCAATGGCGTTTCTCCACTGGCTTGCGGCGCTGAACACTCCCATTTCCGCGTAGCCGCCGGGTTGGTTTACGAGCATGGTGTTCGCCGCCCAGATGGCGGGTCCAGCCAACGCTCCACTCAGAAATGCGGGCATAGAGAAGGTCCAAAGAATCCCGCGTTCCGCCCAGCCGCCGGAAAGTCGCGGATGAATTCCCAAGGCGGCGCAGTGCTGTCGCAGGGAGAGTTGGCTCAGCAGACATGTGACGGCTGCCGTCACCGCCAATGCCCAGATGGCGCCGGAAAGCCGCCAGAGAAGCACGGCGGCGACGGTGATGGGAAATGCTATCAGACCCCGTACCAAGTTGATGCGGGCAATGGCCCGGAAAGCCTCGAACCCTGAAAGGGCGCCAGTCTGCGCCCCGTTGAGCGCATTGAAGAACAAAAGTATACCGGCAATTCGCAGTTCGCCTGCCAGCGCGGGCGCATTCAGCGTAGCGGCGGCGAGCATTGGCGCGTTGCCCAGAAGAGCGAGTGCAAGAAGGCCCCCAGATATAATGGCGACAGCGCAACCCAGCGCAATGATTCGGCCGGCCCGTTCCGGATCGCGAGTTCGGAACTCGGCGACGTATTTCGTTGCCGTGACGCCGAGTCCCAGGCCTGCGAAGATGCCGAGCATGCCCACCGTGCTCTGGATCATGCCGTATTTGCCAAACTGCTCGCGGCCCAAGAGTCTGGCCGTGATGACCGACGCCGCGAGGTTCGCTCCCTGAGCTATCAGCGCCCCAATCAGGGACCAAACGGCGCCTCTGGCGAATCGGCCCCGAAGTGAATCTGCCGCCCATACGTTGCGGACCACTCTATTGGCTTCGCTCAACGTCTCTCGGCCAGCTAGGATAGAGGGCAAGATCGCCTCGTGCTGCGGTAAATTACGGCCTCGCCGACCATAGAGACGTAATTCGTCTGCCACATATGCCACCGCTCCCACAATTCCGTTTGTGCCACCTATTCCTTCGTGGGCTTGTAGTACTTCGAATAATATTTCCCGTAATACCCGTAGTAGTAGTATCTATCGCTCATGTCCTGACGCACCTCGTTCAGCGCGACCCCGATCACATTGGCTTTCAGGCGCTTGAGGCTGCTAAGGACGCTGCCGACGGCGTTTCGGTTCGTCTGGCCCGCCAGGGTGATCACAACCACTCCATCGACGACGGCGGCCATCTGGAGCGGCTCGGCGAAACCCAGCAGGGGCGGGGAATCGACGATGACCAAATCGTAGTCCTTTTCGGCTTCGGTCAATATCTGTTTGATGAGGGTCCCCAGCCGATCGGCGGCGCGGCGGGACGCCGGACCCGCGGACAGGATGTCGAGATCCGGAAAAGCTTCCAATTTCTGTACAACGTCGCGCCAGTTGGCTTCTCCATACGCCACCGTGGAAACGCCGCGGTCGTTCGGCAATCCGAAGCGCCCGTGAATGCCGGGGCGGCGCAGATCGGCATCGATCAGCAGAGTCTTGCGCCCTTGCAGGCTGTGCGCAATGGCAAGGTGTACCGAGCTGGTGGTCTTGCCTTCGCGCGGTGTGGCGGAGGTGAGTAACAGGCTGCGGGGGCGGTGCGCAAGGTCGGAAAGCAAGATCGAATCGCGCAGCGTCCGTATGGCTTCATCAAAAGCGTTCGCCTGGCTACTGCGCCTTCTCGACTGCACTAAAGCCTTGCTAGTGCCGTTGCTGGCCAGGGGCAACCGGCCACGCCACTGCTTCACCACGGGGAGTGAGCCCAAGACCTCGGTTTTCAGCCCTTTCTGAATCTGCTCGGGGTCGCGCACGGTGTTGTCCAGAACATCGGACAAGACGGCGGCTCCAACCGCCAACAGCGTCGAAAAGAGGAAGGCGAGGATGGCGTTCAGGCTGGTATCCGGGAAGACCGGCTTCACCGCGGGCCTGGCGGAATCGGAGAGGCGGATGGAGCTGTTCTGGAAGCTGGAGTTGATGCCGGCTTCCTTGATCTTGCGCGTTAACTCTTCGTAGAGGCCTTTGTCGCTTTCGGCTTCCTGCTTCAGGGCTTTGTACTCGAAGGAGCGGGCGTTGAGCCGATCGAACTCGACCTTGGTGTCGGCAACGGCGGTCTTGAGCATGGCCTCGCGGTTGACGGCTTCCTGGTATTCGAGGCTGACCCGCTGCACTATGTTGGTCTTCAGCGCATCGAACTGGCGCTCCAGCTCGGTGAGCTGCGAAGAAGCCTTTTTGTATTCAGGGTGATTGGCGCCGTATTGAGTCATTATGACAGCGAATTTTTCGCGAGCCTCATCGACGCGATCCGCGAGCTTGCGGAGTTGATCGCCTTGCGTGGACGCCTGGGCGGCCTCCATGGAACCGGTCTTCACCGAGTTGAAGGCGGCCTCCCTCCGGACGCGGTCGGACTGGGCGTTGGTGAACTCGGTGTTGAGTTGGAGCAGGCGCGAGGAGAGGATGCTGGTCTTCTCTTCGGGGTCGATGACGCTCAGGTCTTTTTCGAACTGCGCCAGCGCGGCGGAGGAGCGCTCCATCTGCGCCTTGAGCTCTTCCATCTGCTTTTCCATAAAGGCGGAGAGGCCGGCCGAGGCGCGGAAGCGGATGTCGTAAGTGTGCTGGATATAGCTGTCCGCTACGGAGTTGGCGACATTGGCGGCGAGGTCCGGGTCTGGTGAGCGGTAGCTGATGAGCAGCAGGTAGGTGTTGGGAGGGCGCACCACTCTTAGTTTCTTGAGAGTGACCGGGGCGTTCTGCAGGCGCGCGGTGGGTAGCTTGGGTTCCCCCGGTAGCGTGGTTTCGGCGATCGGGATCTTGTAGCGCAGGGCCACGGGGCGCAAGACGGAATCCGACTGGATGGTCTTGATCTGGGTAGCCAGGAACTGATCGGCATCGCTGGGGGCCATACGCGAGGCATCCTGGCCGATTACCGCCGGGGGGGCTTGGCGGTCGATGTCGATTGTGGCGGTGGACTCATAAATTGGAGTGAGACGCGAAGAAACCACCACGGTAGAGGCGACGCAGACCACGATAAAGGCTAATATCCTCCACTTGTGGTGGCGGAGGATCCAAAGGTAGTGAGACAGGGGGACGCTTGCCTCTTCGGGTTCGGGCTCGGCATAGGAGTAGGAGGGGTAGACCGCAATCCGCTCGGGGATTAGTGGAACGCTGTTGTTCCCATTCGTTTCCGGAGCGGGGAGGGCGCGGAGTTCTTTCTGGTCTGGCATTGTGATCGTCGATTTGGTTGCGGTTACCTGCCATATATCAGCGCGGTAGCACCGGCGGTGCTGCCGAACAGCAGAATCTTTTCGAGCGCGGCGATTCCCAGGCGCTTACCCTTGTTATCGGGAATATAGAGGAGGTCATCGCCTTCCAGGGGGACGTCGGGGGCCTTGCGGCTCATGATCTTGTCGAGCGGGACGGTGATCTCGTTCTTGGCGCCGCTGGCTTCCCGGCGGTAGATGAAGGCCTCTTTACTGGCGAATTGCGTGAGTCCTTCGGCAAGCGCGATCATTTGCAGGACGGTGGTAGCGGCGCCATCCTGCACGGGAAAGGCGCCGGGCTTTTTCACGTTGCCGAGTAGATAGATCTTGCTGACTTCGGGAACCCGGACTTCTTCGCCGCCGGTAAGTTGCAGGTTGAGCGAAGCGTCGGCATTATCGATCAGGCCGCGGACGGGGATTCGGCGGGTGAGCGTGACGGGTTCGCCGCCGGGGCCGGGCTGGGTCTGACTGACGAGGATTTCGCGGCCCGCGTCATCACGGAGACCCTGGGCGCGGGCCACGGCTTCGAGAAGACTAGTGGGGCCTTCGGCCTGGAAGACGAGGGGCAACTTGACGGCGCCGGAAACGCTGATGGGACGGCTATGATACTCGGCGATAGTGACCGTGACGAAAGGATCGACCAGGATCTGCTCCTGGGAGAGAGCTTTGGCGATGGCGGCCTCCAGGTCGGCGGGGTAAAGGCCGCTGGCTTTGACGCGTTGCCGGAGCATGGGGATGCGGATGAAGCCGTCGGCGCCGACGCGAATGGTGCGGCTGAGCTCAGGCGCATCGTAGACGGCGACCGCCAGCAGGTCGTTGGGGCCGACTGCCTGGGCAGGCAGGTTAGCGCCGAGTTCGGGAACCTGCTGGGCGCGGGGGGCGCGCTCCTGGCCAGGAAGTACCGGCAAGAGTACCACCGCCGGCAAGAACACGAGTACACGAAATGTTTCTACGAAGAAGAAACGCATTACGGCACCTCAGTCGTCAGAGCTCATAGAAACGCTCTTCCGACTCACAAACGCGTCCATCAGGCGCGCCATATTCTGTTCAAGGACTGACAAACGGTCGCCATATGCCAGCAATTCGTCATGAAAAGAGTTGTCATCGACGGGCCGGGAATTGAATGTACCTAGCATCACGGAACGCGCAAACTCGGAAAGACACCGAGCTCCATGGTTGCCCGAGGCGGCCTTGAGACGTTGAAACTCCTCGTCTGTGACGCGGAAGTTCACGAGACGGCTGCGAACATTATTCATAATACTGGGTTTATGATGGCGCTGGCCCTTTGCGGGGCGCCGGCCGGTTAATAACAACTGGAGGCAAACCTTCGGTAGCGTGACTCCCAACATGAGGGCCCAACACTGCGGACAAGACTTACGAACACCGAGTCCCAAGTCCGTAAGCCGGAACTGCGACAATCCTAATCGGTATTTACGATAATACTTACTTACTTACTTAAACTTCTGAAATATAATCGTAATGCGAAAGCGATACAAATCTCAGATATTTTTGGGGCAACGGGGAGATCAACGAGGTTCTGAATGGCTGCGTCGGCCTTGTGATAGGCCGTTTCGATCTTGCTGTACTCCAGCCGCGTTCGGTGATCCCGGGGCTCAGGCGATCCGTGGCGGCCGGCTCGGCTATGCGGGGCGTCCGAATGCTGCCGTTAGCGGATATGCAACTCGCATCGCCCCACACCGCCGTCGTCGGTGACGGCCTCCACGTGACTACGGTCAATTTCTACTGACACCGCGCGGTTCAACAATTGTACGTTCACGACGACGCGGTACCCGGTCTTCTCCCCCACCAGGATTCCTTCCAGGCCGTCCATAGCGCTTCCGGAAAGCCGGACTGGCTGTCCGATCTTCAACAAAGGCCAAGGCGTGACCGGCAGACCGGACGCGATCATGCACTGGATGGCCTCAATCTCGCGGGGTTCGACGGGACACGGTTGGCCGCCGAAACTGACGATGGAAGTAACACCGGAGAGGCTCAGCGCAGCTACTCGCTCGGCGAGCCGGAAGCGCGCAAAGGCATAACGGGGAAACAGGGGCACTTCGACAGTCCGGATGCGATCCGACCAGCGATGCCGCTCGCGATAAAAAGGCACGTAGCCCTCGATGCCCTTAGCCTGCAACTGTGCGGCAACTGCTTTCTCGTGTTGCGCCTTCAATGTCAGTGCAAACCAATCAGGTTTATCTGGCACGCCCTGCCCTTCAAGGAAATTATACCCCAGGGCGCGCCGGTCTTGAACTTTCGGTCTGCTTGCATTACAACCCGCTTCTCAGGAGAGGAATCGCCGGTAGCGGGCGGATTTTCATAATTGCCGCCCGGTAACGGCTGCTGTTGGCGCTCTGTCATCGGGATGCGGCAGTCGGACCTTTCCAAATGCGCCACCACGGCGGCGATCCGCGGATGACTTGTTTGCCAGCCGGCACGCGTTCGCCGCGCGGGCCGGCGCTAAAGCAAAGTGTAATACCCTTTTATCTAAGACATTGCAATTTCGGTAGCCGTTGCGACATCGAAACTTGCGGGGACGAACCTGCCATCCGCTTCCGGCAAATGCGCAGGCAGGTATGATGGCGACCCCGACACTGTGCCAACAACTCATACGAGAAGTCCGTGAAATGAGTTAGAATTACGACTGTCAAACCTGTGTTGTGTCCAAAGTGTAAGCTCGATCGCGCCCACCGCTCGCATCGGCGCGGGTTGGTGGAACATGCTGCCAGCATCCTCGCTTTTTGCCCTTACCGCTGCGTGACGTGCAATCGACGTTTCCTGCGCTTCCGCTACGCCGGACAGTCCCAGCCGGCCGGAGGCAGTACGGCCACGGAAGCGGAGATTAAGGCGACCCGCGCTGCATTTCGGTGGAGACGAAAACGCCTGGAACTGGTGCTCTACGCCATCGCCATCGTGCTTTTTCTCGTCTTCCTCTATTTCATTAGCGGCGAACGCCCCCCTTCCGGCGGGGAGTGACCTACCGGGGCCAAGCTCACCCCCCGCAGGACGACGTATCCTTCTATCCGCGTCGTTCCCGAAGCCCGCTGGTACACCAGCGCCAGGCACACCAGGCGGCAACCCGCCGGCGTCGCAAACGTCAGTTCGCCTTCTCCTTCGTCTTCCGAGGACATACTCCGCGCCACGCTTAGCGTCCTGCGCCCGCTCGTGTCCGTGACTCGCCAGCTCAGACCCGTACCGGGCGCGATACCCGAGGTCCGATACCTCCACTTCAGTCCATAGTTGGTTCCTGCTCGCACCGGAACCAATTGCGCGAGCGGCTCACAACTCTCCGCTTGGGTTCCCGAAAAGGTGAGGCGCAATCCGGCATCGCTTTCCTCGCGGGCGACGGTAATGCCCTCCCCGCCCGGTAAGCGCCAGTCAAATCCGTGTGACGTAGGCGACGTGCCGAAATTGCCGTTGGTCAGCAGCGACTGCATCGCCGGATTCACCCTGCCAAACGGGATTCTGCGGGTCTCCGCCAGACTATTCCAGATCTCGATGCCGTCAGCCACCCGGTTCGTGTCGAGCAGACGGTCGCATACCGTCAGCAAAAGCGGTATATCCGATTCCCGATGTCCCTCGAGTACCTTCCGGCTGCACTGGCCGACCAGGTCCATGCGGCCTTGATCCACCAGATAAGAAAGATAGCTCGCGCGCATGTCCGGTTTCCGGATTTCAAGGCGATCGATCAGCTTCCCGTCTTCCTCCACATTTCCGCACAACCGGAAGATCGGCAACGGATCGCCATACCCCATTGCCGCGGCCGCTTTTGCCCAAAACCAGAACCGGGCTGTATCATTGTGGCGAAAGTAATGGTTCGCAAGCGTCCATCTGGGAAGATACTCTTTGTCCTCTTCGGCGGCACGAAGCAGGCTCCGTTCGGCGCGGGAGCCCTCGCCATTTGCTTCATACTGCAGGCCTAGTTCGATCCAGGAACGGGCATCCGCGGGATTTAAGGCCACCGCCCGCTGCAGCATGGCGGTGGCTCTTACCGGGTCATCCTCGGATAACAGAGCTGCCAGCCGAACATAATAAGCCGCCTGATCGCCCGTCAGCACCAGGGCCTTCTGCAGCCCCACCAGGGTCTCCTGCCTGGCCCAGTAGTCGGCCCATGCCAGGCGCAAAGACCAGCTTGCGGCCACCGCGAATCCTGCCAGCACGATTCCCGCCACCACGAATCGGGACTTCACCAATGCCTCTGTTGCCGGATCAGCACCGCCGTGCCGGACACCAAAGCCGCTCGCGGGCCAAACGCCGTGGTCCACCAGGTTACGGTCAACTGATTCGGAGAGAGCAGGGTCAGATCCACTTCCCCCCTCGCGCCATCGTCGGAAGCCCACGAGAGGTGGGCCGATTTTCCATCCGGCGATTTGCCTTGAACGCGAAACGCCACCTCGGAAGAGATCGCTTGGTTGGGAACCTCATACTTGGCCCGATAGTTGCCCTTCAGGTTATTGTCCTCCTCCTGCAGCAGGAACTCCACGTAGGTCGCCGCGTAAAGGTTCGAATCTGCCTTTTCAGTGGCATTGCGAGAGTAGAACCAGTTGCCCGCCAGCGAAGACTCACTTGCACTTGAATCCGGGCTTGCGGATTCCGGACCTGCGGCCTCGACCGTGGCGGGCACGCGTTCCGGCGCGCTATTCGGGTTGGACGGCACAATGTCGTGTTCCCGTCTAAGGCCGGCAGGCTTTGGTTCAAACGTCGCCCCGATCGTTTCCGGATCGCGCTTCGTGGCTTCGACGACCGCTCCGGCCGATACCTCTCTCGGGTAGACTGCGCGCGGCGCGTGCGCGGGGAGGGCGCGCTTCGGCGATGACGGGCCTCTAGGTTCAGACTCATCCTGGAAGGCCGGCTTGCGATCGGGTACGGCCACCAGCAGTTCCGGACTTCCCTGCATCTCGCACCAGAGGCCTACACCAAGCATCAGCGAGCCGATCAGAATCCCGAACCAATGCCGCAGACCGAACTGCACCAGCCCGGAATCGTACTCCAGCCGAACTCCCTGCTTCATCCGCGCTGGCGGCGCCCAAACCGCGGCACCGTCTGTTGCGCCCAGGAGGCTCTCATCGTACTCGCGCCGTTTCTGGGGGTCGGCCAGGATCGCCAGGACCTCGTTCAGCCGCTTCATCTGGCACTCGGCCAGTGCCTTCAGCCGATCGTCTAGATGCCCATCCGGGTGCAGCAGGCGTGCCAGCACTTTGAAAGCCTGACGGATCTCATCGATCGACGCATCGTGCCGGATGCCGAGTTCCTCGTAATAAGTCATGCAGTTAGAAAATGTCTTGCACGTAACACATTCGTAAGACATTACAAGATATTAAAATCTTGTATTTTGTTTCTATCCGCTGTATATTCTAAGTCAAGGAGTGCGCAATTGGAACACCAAATGTTGAAGACTATGATTTCCCTCATTTCAGTGGTCTGCTTGTCCGAAGTAGCGGCTGCTCCCCCATCGGCAATTGGAGTTATCAAATCTACGGGAGAGTTCCGCGTTGACGGTTCCACGATTCGTGGCAACAGTACCGTGTTCGACGGCAGTGTCATCGAGACAACGGCGGCGCGCTCGGAAGTCCAACTGACCGGCCTCCAGATTACTCTTTCGCCGGATTCGCGAATTAGAGTATATCGCGATCATACCGTGCTCGAGCACGGGTCCGGCTTGTTGAAGGATGTCGAGAAGCAAGTAGTCGAAGCCGAAACCCTGCGCATCGCGCCTGCAACTAAGGCTTCCATCGTGCAGGTTGAAATCGGCCCTTCAGGCGTGGAGCTTGTCGCGCGCGTCGGCTCGGCCGAAGTGCGCAACGCGTCCGGCGTCCTGGTTGCCAGTCTGCATACCGGGGTGGCGCTTGCTCTGGATCCTCAGGCCGGCGCTTCTGCCGCCGTCAAGATGACCGGCGTTGTGGTGTTTAAGAACGGGAAGTATTTCTTGACCGATGTTACCTCCAACGTCACCGTCGAATTGGAAGGTCCGGACGTCGCGAAGTTCGCAGGCAAGATGGTTGAGATTGCCGGTTCAGTCATTCCCAGCGCCACTCCAGCGGCGCCCGCTTCCGAGCTTGTGAGCGTCGCTAACATCCGGGCGAAAGCCGCCGCCGCGGGAACTGGCGGCGTTACGGCCGCTGCCGGGGGCCTCTCCAAGGGGGCTACGATCGCGATTGTTGGCGGTGTGGGCGTGGGCGGCACCGTAATCGGACTGGAGGCCGCCGGAACATTCAGCGGCGGCACGTCCGTGAGCCGCCAGTAGGCCCGGCTTCGGGAGTCAAGGCTACTCTATCGGTTCGGTGTTCGTGTGGAGGCGAGGGAGTGTTTTTCACCGAATGATGCCTATCGCTCTGGCGGCGCTGTTCTTCTTCTCCATCCTGACGCTCTGGTTTCCCACTTACTGGCCTGTCGCCGTATTCCAGGTCGGAATCTTCACTTTGGCTGTCCTTACATTCTGGCAGAGCCTCGCAGGCCGCGAGGATGGACGTTCCTGGTTTCGTCCATCCGCCCTTTATCCGCTTCTCCCGCTGTCCTTCGCTGTCGTCTGGGGGCTGTTCCAATGGATAACCCGCCACACCGCGTACGCCTTCGCGACCAAAACGGCCATTGTCCAGTGGGCCACCTTCCTGGCTGTTTTCTGGGTCGGCTTCTCGCTCTTCCGGGAACCCGAAGTCCGCCGCCACTTCCGGTCCGCAATGCTCTGGTTCAGCTTCCTGGTGGCGGTCCTAGCCACTCTCCAAACGTTTACCTCCAACGGCGATGTCTTTTGGCTGTTTCCCAGTGGATACACCGATTACGTAATGGGCCCTATCCTCTACCGCAACCATTACGCCGCCTTCATCGAGGCCGTCCTGCCCATCGCGCTCTATGAAGCCTTGCGCCGTGAACGCGATGCTCTTCTCTACTCGGGCATGGCTGCCGTCATGTACGCCTCCGTGATCGCCTCCGCGTCCCGCGCCGGCACTGTTTTGGCCACCGCGGAAATTATCGTCGTTATCGCTGTCGGATGGATCCGTGGGCGCGCAACCGGCCGCGCTGTCGGTAACGCGCTCGTCCAAATGTCCGTTTTGTTCGCCGGGTTCACCGCAGTCGTAGGATGGGAGGCTGTCTGGACGCGTTTTTGGGCTCCCGATCCTATGGCCGTGCGCCACGAACTTGCCGTGTCTTCAATCCATATGGCCGCTACACACCCCTGGTTTGGCGTCGGTCTCGGCACGTGGTCCACCGTCTATCCTCGCTACGCCTTGCTGGATGTTGGCGCCTTCGCCAACCAGGCACACAACGACTGGCTACAATGGGCGGCCGAGGGCGGCATCCCCTTCGGCATCATTCTCGCGACGCTCTTCTTCTGGTGCCTTCGCCCGGCGATCCGTTCCATCTGGGGGGTGGGTGTCATCGCCGTCTTCCTGCACGCGATCGTGGACTACCCCTTCTCTCGCCCCGCACTCGGCTCCTGGCCCATCCTGATCGTCGCCATGCTGGCAGCGAAAGACCTACGCCCAGGCACGAAACGGTTTATCGTTCGGGAAGGCGACAATTCCTCGCTGCCCTCGCTCCTCTCAAGCCAGCATCCCCGAAGTTAATCGCCGCCAAGGCCCGCTGATAGCCTCTTCACGGCGGGTTGGCGCAGGGTCATGAAGGTGATCCCCATGCGATTCCACCGCGGACCCTACTCCGGTTTCCCTATGTAGTGTTGTTCGCGGTGGACATCGGCATGGTCCTCTAAGGACTCCAAGTGCGTGACGACTTCGGCGGGCATCCCCAGTTCGGCCGGCAACCGTTCCTCCAGAATCGTGGCGAGGCGGTGGGCGTCGCTGACCGATGTCAGGCGTGGGAACAACAGGTGTACTTCGATGATCTGGCGGTATCCGGTGGTTCGGAAACGTACGCCGTGGTATTGAATGGCCAGTTCCGAACAAATTGTGTCCAGCTTGTCCCGAATTCTCCGGCCGGCTTTCGGATCGGAATAGTCCAGAAGCCCGACTGCCGAACGCCAGACCAAAAGCCCTCCCGACCAGAGGATATTCGCGGCGACCGCGATGGCCACCAGCGGATCGAATGGTCTCCAGTGCGTCAGCAGCACCAGCCCTAGTCCTCCCACAACGCCAAAGCTGGTCCAGCTATCGGTCAACACGTGCTTGCTATTGGCTTCGAGAATAAGTGAATTGGTCCGCCGGCCGACGCGCAGGATATAGTAACCGAGACCCGCGTTGACTATTCCAGCCATCAGGATCAGCAACACGCCCGTTCCCAGGTTCTCAAGCTGTAACCCGGCGACCCACCTCCGGATCGACTCAAAGAGAATCGCGATCGCGGCCACCACGATCATCGCTCCTTCAAATCCGGCGGAGAAGAAAGCGATCCGCTCGTAACCGTAGAGAAAATGAGAGGAAGCCGGTTTCGTGCTGAGCCGGAGACTAAAAGCGGCAAAACCCACGGCTATTACATGGATGACCGATTCGGCCGCGTCGGAAAAGATGGCAGCCGAATGGGTCATGAAGTAGGCCGTGGTTTTGCAAATCAGCATTGCCAGGCCGAAAACCAGGGAGAGACGCATGGCGAAGCGCGCATCGCGCAAATCCCGTTCTTCTCGCCGTGTTGCGGCGCTAGCCATGGCTTGCGCAGGCACGCTCAGGATCCCCGGATCGGAAGTTTAGCATGTGGCACAAGTAGCGGTCAGCTTTCAGCGGTCAGCTTGAACCTTCGCGGCCGGGAGTCGGCTGCCCACGTTGTCCTCGATTAACAGTGACCGTGCGAAGTCATGCTTTTCAACGGCTCTGACTGGCATTTCGCCGCCGTGGTTCATATAGGTGTCGTCCTCCTTCGCCTCGCCTTTGGGCCGGCTGCAAGAAGCTGAAAGCTGATGGCTGACCGCTGACGGCTTCTTCTTCAGCGTACCGGCTTCCAGACGGCATGTATGGTGATGGCTACCTTGTCGTCGACGCGCAAGAACAGGGTACTTGGATTTTTCATGCCCCACTTCTGGTAGGGAACGTTAAACTGGGTGGCCGCCTTGAACTCACCGTTGACCGGCTCGACCTGCATGGACATGGTGATTTCGTGGCCCGCGCCATGGATTTCAAAAGTGCCGTGCACCTCCACCTGGGAGACGCCTTGCGGGGACACTTTGCCTTGGATGCGGTCGGGGCGGAAAACAATTTCGGAATACTTGTCGCTCTCCAGAATTTCGCGGTTCATTTTGCGGTCGCGGGTGGAGTTGCCGCTATTGCCGCTTTTGGCATCCACCACCATATCGCCGCTGGCTTTGCCGCTTTCGGGGTCGAAGCGCAGATCGCCGCGCTTGATGGTAAAGGCGCCGTGCACGGTGTGCAGCACGTCGCCCAAGGTATACTCGACCTTGGTTTGGGCCGCGTCCAGTTGCCAGGCCGTCTCCTGCGCGGCCAGAGAACCGGCGAAGAGCACTGCGAACAGTGGCAGTTGCCATCGGTAAGAGTGAAGCGGTTTGGTCATCAGGTGAACATCCCCCAGCCGAGCGAAAGTCCGTTGGCCACACAATTGAAAGCGGAAAGCTCGCCCACGTGCATGGCCAGCATGCGGGCGAACAGACGGGGGTCGCGCGCCATGGCCCGGAAGGTCCGCCGGCGCAGCGCGGGAAAACGGTCGAGCGTGAGCATCAGATCTCCCATCCATTGGGGCCGCCGTCCCAGCCGCCGGTGGGCAGCCTGATAGACGGAAAGATCTTCGCGGGCCAGTGCCGCAGCCAGCGCAACCGCCTGCTGGAAGAGCAGGCACAAGCCTTCGCCGGTAACGGCGTCGACCGAACCGGAGGCGTCGCCGATCAGCGCCACATTGGCTCTCCATACGCGCTTGAGGCGCCGGGTGGCCGAAACCCCACCGCGCTCGGAAGAAGCCTCCGCGGCCGATTCCAGACGGCTCCGCAGTTGCGGAAAGCGAGACAGACCGGCATCCAGGCGCAGATGCGGATCGCGCGAGATCGCGACCACGCAGACCTCGCCATCGCTCACCGGAGTGACGTAAACCTGGCAGCCGTCGCCCCAGTGGATTTCCATGAACTCGCTCCAGGGCGCAATCCGGTAATGGCGGCGAAACCCATAGCGCCGGCTGTCGCGCTCACTGGCGGCAAGGCCGCCCCAGCGCCGCACGGCCGAGTTGCCGCCGTCGGCGCCGACGATCCAGCGCGCGCGCACCAGACGATTGTCCACCCACACTCCGGCGTTTACCAGAGAGGTTACGCGCGCGCCCCACAGCATCCGCACGCCGGCCTGATAAGCATGGTCGACGAGGAACTGGTGCAGCGCGGTGCGGCGCAGCCCGAAGCCGCGGCCGGTGGGGAAACGGGCCGCCACCGATTCTGCGCCTTCGGCGAAGCGGATGCCGGCGAAGGACCGCGGCCCAGCGTCCTCGAGCGCCAGTCCCAGCGAGCGCGCCGCCCGTACGCCATCCGGCATGATACCTTCGCCGCAAGCCTTATCCAGCGGCGGTTGGCTGCAATCGGCCACGGTAACTTCGAGTCCCAGCCGGCGAGCCGCAAGCGCGGCCGCCAGTCCGGCGGGACCGCCGCCGACGATGAACAAGTCGGTAGCGGAAAGCGGCGTCATCTCCCTACTTCTCCATTTGCCATGGTCGGAGCAGAGCGAACAGCCGCACCCACCGGGGGTTCACATGCGCTCGGTACAGGACGCCGTTCGACGCCGCCGCTAAACAAACAGACATCCGTTTCGAAGTTCCATGTTCTAGTGTTATTGCAATTGTGACGACACCCGCAGGTGGCTGGTTTCAGGCATTTTTCGGTAGCGTTGGATCGCCCGTTGCCCCGCGTCTTTCAGGCGAAAAACTTCTCGCGCCAAACGATCGTGAGTGAGACGCCAGGCGGCTGGGACGGAGAGTTGGGTCACTCAAGGCTCAGGGCATTTTCGCCACCCTGACATCGGGGCGCCAGCGGCAAACCGCCGCCCGCCGCGCGCTCGCCGTGACGGAGTCACCTTGCGTGCCCCGCCGGAATGACGGCGCGGTAGCGCTCGGGCGGTATGCTGTAGGGCATGAAGAATAAGACCCGCCTTTCGATTGCGGGCGCAGCGGTCCTGCTCGCGCTCGCGGCGGCCGGGCAGGTGAATGCGCCTAAGCCCGCTTCCGTGCCTCACTTGGAGAAGCGCGGGAACGCCACCCAGCTCATCGTGGATGGACGGCCCTATCTGGCCTTGGCGGCGGAGCTGGCCAATTCGGCTTCTTCCAACATGGAGTACCTGGCGCCTTACTGGTCCAGGCTCGTGGCGTCCCACGTGAATACGGTTGTGGTGGCCGTGTCCTGGGAGTTGATCGAGCCCGATCCCGGCAAGTTCGACTTCTCCCTGGTGGACGCCATCATCCGGGATGCCCACAAGCACAACCTCCGCCTGATGCTGCTGTGGTTCGGAAGCTGGAAGAACAGCATGTCCACCTACGCGCCCGCGTGGGTCAAGAAGGACACCCGGCAGTTTCCCCTGGTGGTGGATGAGAACGGCAACGGGCTGAACATGATGTCGGTGTTCTACGAAGCCAACTGGAAAGCCGATGCCAAGGCCTACCGAGCCTTGATGCGGCACCTGCGGGAGGTGGATGGGCGGGACCAGACGGTCCTCATGATGCAGGTGGAGAACGAGGTGGGCATTCGCGGCACTCTTCGCGACCACGCGCCGGAAGCGGATAAGGCGCTCAACGGGCCGGTTCCCAAACAGCTGATGGACTACCTGGCGAAGAACCGCGACTCGCTCATTCCCGAGATTCGCAAGCAGTGGGCAGATAACGACAACAGGACCTCGGGCACGTGGCGGGAAGTCTTCGGCAGCGACCGCCGGGCCGACGGCATCTTCATGTCCTGGTATTACGCCCGCTACATGGACCAGGTCGCGGCGGCCGGAAAAGCGGAGTATCCCATCCCGACGTTTGTGAACGCTGCGTTGGGCGACTGGGCCGGCCAGTACTCGAGCGGCGCGGCACTGGCCGATACCCTCAACATCTGGCAAGCCGCCGCGCCGCACATCGATATCCTTACTCCGTGCATCTACCGGCCGGTCTTCTCCGAGTGGGCCTCGCTGTTCCACCGTGCGGGCAACCCTCTGTTCATCCCGGAAACGCGGCCCGACCCGGGCTATGCCGTGTGGGCATTCGGCAGACACGACCTGATCGGTTTTTCGCCGTTCGCCTATGAGCGTTCCGCCGACGGCAACACGCCGCTGGCGCGCGCTTATAACGTACTCGGGCAGCTTGCGCCGCTGATCCTCGAAGGGCAATCGAAGGGCACCATCAGTGCAGCCGTGGTGGACCCCGACAAGCAATCGGGGAGCGTGGAACTGGGCGGCTACACGTTCGAGCTTAAGCCGGGACGGGGCCCCGGTGCGCAGCCCGCGAACCAGCAGGCAGCCGGCGGGCGCGGTCAGACCGGCGTTGGGCCCGAACAGGGCGCGTTTAACTCATCCACCGGCTATGCGATGTTCATCTTGACGGGTCCCGACGAGTTCGTCGTCATGGGGTCCGGTGGGCAGATCACCTTCCATCCCAATACGCCCGGGCCCAAGACGGCATCCATTTCGACGCTTGAAGAGGGCAGCTACGTGCATGGCCGCTGGGTTCCGGGCCGCCGGCTGAACGGCGACGACACGTCGCTCGATTATAGCCTGGTGGAGCAAGCCAAGCGGAATCAGTCTGGCCAGGGGCTTCGCTTCGGGAACGACCCTTCCATCGTGCACCTCACGATTTACCGTTATTGAGCGTGAGGGCAGGACTCTCGATGGTTTGTGTAGGCGGAGGGGCCGCCCCGGCAAGTCTGCCACCGTATTGTGCGAGACAATCAAGTGTGAACCATCACGCTCGCAATGCCTCCCACCAACACTCTGGGGGTTGTTTTCGCGTCTTCTCCGGCGGGAAGGCAGCGGCTCACTGAGTATGGAACACTCATCCCTGCCCGCGGTGGAACTGGTGGTGCGGACCATCGCGGAGACCGCCGTCGCCAACGAGACCTACTTCTGTCAATTGGATTCCGTGGTTGGCGACGGCGATTTCGGCTATTCCCTGGCGCGGGGTTTCGAAAAGGTCCTGGAGGGCTTCGGCGGGTTCGACCGTTCGAGCCCCGGGGCCTTTCTCAAGAAAGTCGGCCTGACGATCGCGAGCCGCGTGGGTGGAACATCCGGCCCTATCTGGGGGACGGCGTTTCTGCGCGCCGGAACCGCGGCCGGGGCGAAGGCCGCGCTCTCCGGGGCCGACGTCGTGGCGATGCTGCGCGCCGCCGTGGAGGGGATAGTGGCGCGCGGAGGCGCTTCGCTGGGAGACAAGACCTTGCTGGATGCCCTGGTTCCGGCAATCGACCGCCTGGAAGCGGACCTGGCGGCAGGCGCAGCCGAAGCCCTGGCCAACGCCGCTCAGGTGGCCGAGCGTGCGGCGGCGGAGACCTCCGGTATGCTTGCCAAACGAGGCCGGGCTTCCTACACGGGAGAGCGCAGCATCGGCTCTCCGGATCCGGGTGCGGTTGCGATCGGAGTGATTGCCAGCCGCGTAAGCGCCGCCTGGCGCGAGTATGGTTCATCGAAAGGCGCAATGGATACTCATGAGAAAATTCGTCAATGACCCCAAGCAGTTCGTACCCGAGATGTTGAAGGGAATCGCGCTCGCGAACCCGGCCGAGCTGCGCTATGTGCCGGAGTACAACCTGATCATGCGCGCCGATGCGCCCAGCAGCCGGAAAGTATCCATCGTGCAGGGCTCCGGCTCGGGCCATGAGCCGGCCCACGTCATGCTGGTGGGCAAAGGCATGCTGGACGCCGCCTGTCCCGGCGATGTTTTCTCGGCGCCTCCGGTCGATTACGTGTACGAAACCACCAAGTTGATGAAGTCGGAGAAAGGCGTCCTCCACCTGGTCAACAACTATACCGGCGACCGGCTGGCTTTCGACATGGCTCGCGAAATGGCCGAGGCCGACGGGATTCGCGTGGAGACGCTCCTCATCGACGACGATGTGGCCGTAAAGGACTCGACCCACACCGTCGGCCGCCGCGGAGTGGCCGGGAACTTCTTCGTCATGAAGGCCGTGGGCGCGGCCGCCGAGTGCGGCGCGGAGCTGGACTCGCTGGTCGCGCTGGGCAAGCGGGTCAATAGCGTCACCCGCACCATGGGGATCGCCTTGAGCTCGTGTACGCCGCCGGCCAAAGGTTCACCGCTGTTTCAGATCGCCGAAGACGAGATGGAGGTGGGGGTCGGAATCCACGGCGAACCCGGACGGCGCCGCGCCAAACAGGCGTCGGCAAACGAGGTGGTATCCCTGCTGCTGGAGGCGGTCATGCCGGATTTGCCGTTCGGCTCGGGAGACCGGGTGGCGCTGATGATCAACGGCCTGGGTGGGACGCCGATCGCCGAACTCTACCTGCTTTATGGAATCGCCCACGAGCGGCTGGCGGCGCAAGGCATTCAGGTGGCCCGAAGCTATGTGGGCGAGTATTGCACCTCGCTCGATATGGCCGGCGCGTCGCTCACCCTGGTCAAGCTGGATGACGAGCTGATGAGCCTCCTGCTGGCGCCGGCCGTAATTCCCTATCGCGTCTTTTAGTTTACGGTGGTTATCCCCGCCCTCCCACGATGGAGTCGCCGGGCGGGTTTCCCGTGTCCGGATATGCTCCGGCTCCGCGAGTTTACCGGCCCGGTGGCTGAAACGAGGCGCCCGCACCTAGCCAGGCGCCAGCCTGAGCGAGGTCCAGCCTAAACAGTCCACGTCTCGGTGAGCGCACGCTCGAAATTCCCACCCAGAATGAGTTCGATGTTCCGGCTGGAATAGTTCCGGCTCACCAGGCCTTCGGCCAGATCGTAGATTTTCTTTGCATAGTCGATTCCATCCAGGTCGAATCTCCTGGTGGGACGAACGCGAATATCCCGTCCGTCCAGATCGACGTCGCTCCCTATGCCGGCGTGCTCCACCCCGGCCAGTTTGGTCAGATGGTCGAAGTGATCCAGTACATGCTCCATGGTGACTCGTCCCGCGGCCCGAACAAAGGAGCGGACCATGGTAATACCCATGACGCCTCCCGTCGCCGCCATACGCTTGATTGCTTCATCCGTTTTGCAGCGGGGACTACCCGGAACCAGCGCGCGGCAGTTGGAGTGGGTAACGAAGACAGGCTTTCGAGATGCTTCGATAGCATTCATCGTGGTCCGGTCGCCGCAATGCGAAATATCCACGGCCATGCCAACTTCATTCATGCGCTCCACGATCTGAACGCCGTATTGGCTGAGGCCACAGTCTCGCGGGTCGGAAGATCCTCCGCCGATCCTGTTACCGCTATAAGTAAGCTGCGAGACCCGCTGGCCCAGCTCATAGAAGCGGTCTACGTCCTCGACGGTTCGAAAATGCGCGGAGTTCTGCTGGCCAATCAGGATGCCGATCTTGCCGAGAGCCTTTGCCTGTTTGAAATCGGCGACTCTCTCGATGCGCTGGAACTGCTCCCCGTGCGCCGCGATGAGCGCGTTCCACCCGGTAATGTCCCTCATTGACTCCGTGTAGATGTCTCCCGCGGTGTACCCGACGGCGGGGTGGAACACGGTCGTTCCCGAATCTCTCAACCGGACGAAATCGGCTTGCCGGAACCGGCCCGGATGGTTTTCCCAGACCAACAGTTTCCTATAGTCCAAGGTCAATAGGCCCAGCATGTCGATCACCGTGGAGCGGCGAACCAGGTCCACGGCGCGTGCCGAATATTCCGTTTCACTCCGGGCAAAAACGGAGAACCGGCCACGGTTGATCATCGGCGCACCCAGGGATAGCGCCGCGCCTTTCAGAACCGAGCGGCGAGAGATCATGAGGTTGCGGTATCTCCCGGGGACAGGTAACGGCGGGCACGCTTTTTGTTCAGCCCGCGGATCTCTTCATCGTGTTGTGCCAGGCAGACCTGGCAGTGTTGGGTCATTATTTACTCTGTCCTACCCGACAATAGTCCTGGGGCCCCGCCGGAACAAGACATACGAAAGTATACACGAACCCCTACACTTCGGATGCGGTACTTTCCTGGCGTCCCCGAACGGCCAGCCAATCACGGCAGGTCCCGACTCCCGTGCGCCGCGCAAGGGTGCGTGAGCGGCGCTGCCGGCGGGCGTCGCCGCGCTGGGAACACGAAACGGCCGGGAGCCGAACCCAAACTGCCTGGGAAGAGCGTCTGTCCGCGACGCGAGACCCGCTAGGAGAGACAATAGGGTTTCGGAACGAAAGGTCTGATATGAAGGCGATCGCTTTTAACGGCAGTGCGAGACGAGGCGGCAATACTGCAATCCTGCTCCGCTACGTGCTTCGCGAAATGGAAAAGGAAGGCATTGAAACCGAACTGGTGGAACTGAGTGGATCGAAGATCCATGGTTGCCTGGCGTGCCGCGAGTGCTCGGCCCGAAAAGACGGGCGATGCGCGCAGAACAACGATGTGGGGAACGCCTGTATCGAAAAAATGGCGGCAGCGGACGGTATTGTCCTCGGTTCGCCGACCTACGTGGCCGACGTCTCGCCGGAGATCAAGGCGCTAATCGACCGTGCGTGCATGGTCGGGAACGCCAATGGCGGCATGTTCCGCCGCAAGGTGGGGGCGGCGGTGATCGCGGTGCGAAGGGCGGGGGCGATGCACGCGTTCGATGCCCTGAACCACTTTTTCCTGATCAGCGAGATGATCGTACCGGGCTCGTCCTACTGGAACATCGGGATCGGGCGGGAACCCGGCGAGGTGGAAAAAGACGAGGAAGGCATCCGCACCATGAAAGTGCTGGGACGGAACATGGCGTGGCTGCTGAAAAAGTTAGGCTCGTAAACAATTTCGACACCGGGGCGCGCTGGTAAAGGCGTTGCGCGCCAACACACCCCACCACTGGCCAATGTGTAAGTACAGGATACGCTCCGATTTTGTCGGCTGGCGTGCACCTGGACAGCCCCTGCTCTCTTGTCGCGCACCCTCCTTCTTGGGCTATGCTGGATTGGAGAGAGTATCCCAGATGTTGTGGCTCGTGACCGCGCTGTTGTTGGCTCCGCAGTCGGCGGCGCCCAATCCCTATCGGGAGGCCGGAGCGGCGTTGGCTTCGGGCGACCTGGCCGAGGCCGAAGCGAGCCTCGAAGCGCTGACCGCCAAGGATCCAGGCAATGCCCGCGCATGGATGCTGCTGGCGCAAACCTATGCCCGGCGCAAGAACGGTACGGCTGCGCTCGCGGCTGCGTCCCAATCCGAAAAGTTGGGCGCCCGGGACCCCGATGTGCTTCACGGCCTGGCCTTCCTGTTCACCGGTCTTCAGCCGGATCTGAAGCGCGCCGCCGATTTGGAGGCGCGCTACGCGGAACTTCAGCCCGCCGACAAAACCGCCTGGAGGCGCGTGGCCGCGATGTACCTGGAAGCCGGCCAATTTGACCGCGCCATTGTGGCAGGCACGCAAGGGCTGGCGGTCGACGACAGCCAGGAACTGCACACCGTGCTCGGCCAGGCGTACCAGGGCAAACAGGATTGGGAGCACGCCGCCCAGCATTTGGCGGCGGCCGTCAAGCTCGCGCCCTACGATGAGAATGCGCACTTTCTGCTGGTCCAGATGTACCTCGATCGCCAGGACTTCGCCGGTGCCGGCGAGGCCATCGCCAATGCTCGCAAAGTCTTTGCGCGCAGCCCGCAGATCGAGCTTGCGGCCGGCGTCTGCGCCTATGGTTTGCGCCGCTTTCCCGAAGCCGTGGACCAGTTTCTGAAAACCATCGCGCTTGCGCCCGACGTGGCGCAGCCTTATCTGTTTCTCAGCCGCATGCTGGACCAGGCCGGCGACCGCCTCCCCGAGGTTATCGAGCGGTTCCGCCAGTATCACGCCCGCCATCCGGACGATCCCGGCGCGTGTCTTCTCTATGCCGAGGCGCTGGTGGCGGGACTCGCTCCGGAAGGTTTTCCGCCCGGGGCGGAACAAGCCATCCAACTGCTCGAGCGGGCCCGGTCGCTCGACGGCAACCGAGCCGAGACCCACTATCAACTGGGTTGCCTGCTGGAGCGCAAACGCGAGTATGCCGCGGCCGCCGTCGAGCTGGAGCGCAGCGTGGCGCTCGATCCGCGGCAGCCCGGCGCGCACTTTCAACTGGCGCGCGTCTACGAACGGCTGGGCCACAAGCAGGACGCCGCCCGCGAGCGGGACGAGCACCAGAGGCTGACCGAATCGCCCGATGAGCCCCCCAGCGCCGAAACGCGGATTCACGACTTGATCGACGATGTGACGCGCTCGGGCCGCGTGCTAGAGGCCGGCGGCTTGAGCGACCGCCTCGGCGCCCAACGGCAGATCGCGCCGGGACGCCCGCCGCTGCTCGAGTTTCGCTATCTCGAAGGCGCCGCGCGTCACGGCTTTGCCAACCTGGACCTGGTGATCGACGATGCCGGCCATTAAACTAAGCGCCACTTATGCCGTCTTTGCGCTCGCGGCCAGCCTGGCCGCTCAAAGCAACCTCCTCGTGGAAGGTCTCGAAGCCTACAACAAAGGCGATTACGTCACTGCCGAGCGCAGCTTCCGCAAGGCCGTCGCCCAGGGCGGCGGCGACGCCCGCGCGGCATCCCTGCTGGCTCTGGTACAGGCGTCTACCGGCCGTTGCGCCGACGCCGAACCGCTGCTCGCCAAGGCCGCCGGGAGCAACGCCGGGAACGACGCCGCGCTCGGAAGACTCGCCGCTCTGGCTCTGGCCCGCTGCCGCCTCGCCGCCGGCCGTCTGGATGAAGCTGCCGGTATCCTCGACCGCCTCCGCGCCAAAGACCCAGCCGACGCCGACGTGCTCTACGAAACCGCGCGCCTCCAGATGCGCGCCTGGAATGAAACCATCCGGCAGCTTTATGAGAAGGCCCCGTCCTCGTTCCGCGTCAACCAGCTCTCCGCCGAGATCCTCGAAACCCAGGGCCAGTACGCCGAAGCCGCCGAGGAGTACCGCAAGGCCATCGCCAAGAACCCGCGCGCGTTAAACCTGCACTTTCAGTTGGCGCGCGCATTGCTGAACAGCTCGCACGCGGCGGAGACGCTCGACCGCGCGCTTCAGGAAATCGAAGCCGAGCTTGCCATGAACCCTTCCGACGCCGTCGCCACTTATCAGGCGGCTCGCATCCTGCAGGTCCGCCAGCACCCGGCCGAAGCGGACGCGCGCTATGAGCAGGCACTCAAACTGCGCCCGGACTTCGTCGAGGCTCTCTGCGCGCTCGGCACCCTGCGCAACGAGGAGCGGCGCAGCGCCGAGGCCATTCCGCTGCTCGAGAAGGCCGTGCAACTCGCGCCCGCCAGCGAAGCGGGTCACTACGCGCTCATGATCGCCTATCGCAACAGCGGCCGCATGGACGATGCGCGGCGCGAAAAGGCGCGCCTCGACGAACTGCACAAGACGCCGGAGGGCGAGTTCAGCGACTTTCTGAAGAAGCTCGGCGAGAAACCGCCGGCCGGGAAATGAGAGCCGCCCTTGCTCTGTTCCTGGGCGCTGCCCTGGCGGCAGCCTTCGCCGCCGGGTGGTCGCCGCAGTTCCGCGACGAAGCCGCCGCCCTCGGCTTAACCCGCGTCGCGCCCAACGGCGGCATGGAATCCAAGACCTACATCATCGAAACCACCGGCAGCGGCGTGGGCTTCCTCGACTACGATAACGACGGCTTGCTCGACGTCTTCGTGGCCAGCGGCGACGGCGCGCCCTCGCGCCTCTACCACAACGAAGGCGGGGGCCGCTACCGCGACGTCTCCGAGGAGATGGGAATTACTCGCACCGGCTGGGCGCAGGGCGTCTGCGCGGGCGATTACGACAACGACGGCTATACCGATCTCTTCGTCACTTACTGGGGCCAGAACGTGCTCTATCGCAACGAAGGCGGCAAACGCTTTCGCGATGTGACGCGCGAAGCGGGCCTCGTTCAGGATCGCGTGCGCTACAACACCGGCTGCGCCTTCCTCGACTATGACCGCGACGGCCGTCTCGATCTGTTTGTCTCCAACTATCTCCAGTTCGGCTTCGACTCGACGCCCAAGCCCGGCGCCAATGCTTACTGTTGGTACCTGGGGCTGGCCGTCAACTGCGGACCGCGCGGCCTGCCCTTCGACCACAACATTCTCTACCACGGCAATGCCGATGGCACCTTCACCGACGTTTCGGCCAAGAGCGGCATCGCCGCGCCCGACCGCAGCTACTGCCTGTCCGCGCTGGTGGCCGACTTCGACGGCGACGGCTGGCCGGACATCTTCGTGCCTTGCGACCAGACGCCCTCGCTGCTCTACATGAATCAGCACGACGGCACCTTCTCCGAGGAAGCCCTGCTGCGCGGCGTGGCCTTCGACGAGAACGGCAGGGCCATGTCCGGCATGGGCGCGGCGGCGGCCGACTACAACCACTCCGGCCGGCAAAGCATTTTCCGCACCAACTTCTCCGACGAACGCGAAACCCTCTACAACAACGAAGGCGAAGGCAATTTCCAGGAGCGGACCATCGCCGCCGGGATGGGCGCCAACACCCGCTACGTGAGTTGGGGATGCCAGTTCTTCGACTTCGACAACGATGGCTGGGCCGATCTGGTTCTGGTCAACGGCCACGTGTTTCCCGAGATCGATCGCAAGGGCGCCGACCTGCGCTTCCGCCAGCGCGCCATTCTCTACCATAACCTCCGCGACGGCCGCTTCGCGGACATCTCCGCGCAGGCCGGGCCGGGAATCGCGGCGGCGCACTCGGCGCGCGGGCTCGCCGTGGGTGACATCGACAACGATGGCGCGCTCGAGATCCTGACCAACAATCAGGGCGAAGCGCCCTCGCTGCTTCGCCTCGCCGACCGCCCCCCCGGCAACTGGGTCTTGTTGAAGCTCACCGGCACCGCGTCCAACCGCTCCGCCATCGGTGCGCGGGTTCGCTTGACCGCCGGCGGCATGACACAGAGCGCCGAGGTGCGCAGCGGCGGCAGCTATCTTTCCCAGAGCGATCTGCGCCTGCATTTCGGACTGGGCGCGGCCACCCGCATCGATCACATCGAGATCGATTGGCCCAGCGGCGTCAAGAGCGATCGCCGCGACCTGGAAGTGAATCGCGTTCAAACCATCGAAGAGCCGCGCCGCGTCGAGTGATCGGCATGGTCTTCCTCAGTAGCGCCGGCGATCTTGTCGCCGGTCCTCTTGATGATGCTCAGTGGGGCAGTCCCTCGGCCTGCGGCGGCCCGGCCGTCCCTCGGCGAGGCCGCAACATACCTCAACCCAAATTCCGCGATGTCGGGAGTTCCGAGTGATAGACTTGGCTCAATGGCAACGGGCAAGCCCCTCCCATGAAGCGGCGCGACTTCCTCGGCGTCTGTGCCGCCCCGCTCTTCGTCTCGCGCGGACACGCCGCTCCGCCGTTTCCGGTCAAGTTCAGGCATCAGCCCCCTTACGCGTCGGTGCTGGCATTTGCCGAGCCGGGGTATGACGAATTCCCGGCAGAGAAGCCGGCCATGGAGCTGGAAATGCGTCTGGCTTCCGGCCTGTCCGCCGGCGATCTGCCATTCGCCGCGGGCTGCACCGGCGCGTCCCCCGCGCCGTCAGCGTATCGGAAAATCGCCGCCGACGTGGCGGTTGCCGTTTTCGATGGCTCCGGAGCACCGGCCGCTGGCTGGGGAAAATGGCGCGCTTCCCTGGGAACCGTACGCCGGGCGGTCTTCTATTCTCTGCCCGGCGGCCTGATCCGATACGACGTTCGCGGCGCCAACGCCGGTCGATTGGAGCATCGTGTCGGCATCTGGAAATTTGCCTGGGACGAAGGCGCCGTTACCCACCTGGAGCCGGTCGAAGAAACCGTGACCAGCGGGGACCGCCCCTGGTTCCGTGACGTCACTGGCGCGGCATTTGCCGGAGTCGGCTCTTTTCATGAGCAGCTAGCCAAGGGCGTTCCCTACTGGCGCGCGCGCCTCGACCCGGCTACGGGCGTCGACGTCTATGGGGAGAATGGAATTGCCGTTGGCGACATCGACAACGACGGGGTCGACGAAATCTATATCTGCCAGCCCGGAGGCCTGCCGAACCGCCTATATAAGAATGATGGCAACGGCCGCTTCCGCGACGTCTCCCGAGAATTCGGACTCGACATTCTCGACAACACTACCAGCGCGCTCTTCGTAGACCTGCGCAACTCCGGCCATCAGGACCTGGTGCTCGTTCGCCCCACCGAACCCGTGCTCTTTCTCAACGACGGTAAGGGGAAGTTCACTCCGCTCGATGGCGCATTCCGCTTTCAAACGCCCGCCCAAGGCACATTCACAAGCGTATCCGCCGCCGATTACGATCGCGACGGACGGCTCGATCTGTATCTGTGTTCCTATATCTACTTTCAGAGCGAGGCCCAGTATAAGTATCCGACACCCTATCACGACGCCCGCAACGGACCGCCGAATTTCCTGTTCCGCAATTGCCTGGATCGCGACCCGCCTTGTTTCGAAGACGTGACCGCGGCCGCCGGAATGGACCACAACAATAACCGGTTCAGCTTCGCCGGCGCCTGGTGTGATTACAACGGAGACGGATGGCCCGGCCTCTATGTGGCCAACGACTTCGGCCGGAAAAACCTGTACCGCAACACCAACGGGCATTTCCGCGATGTGGCCGAACAGGCTGGAGTGGACGATGTCGGCCCGGGCATGAGCGCGGCCTGGCTCGATTACGACGGCGATGGGCGCCCCGACCTGCTGGTTTCGAATATGTGGAGCGCCACCGGCCAAAGAATCACGCACGATCCCGCATTCGGCCCCGCCAAGGAGGACCCTTCCTTGCGGGCAGTTTACCAGCGGCACGTGAAGGGCAATTCGCTCTTTCATAATCAAGGCGACGGCACGTTCACCTACACCGGCGATTCCGAGGGCATCGAAATGGGCCACTGGTCGTGGTCCTGCGACGGGTGCGATTTCGATAACGACGGAACGCCCGAGATCTATATCGCCTGCGGCATGCTCACCAACAACAGCCGCACCGACCTGATGAGCTACTTCTACCGGCAGGTAGTGGCAAAGTCGCCAGTCACGGCGATCCGCTCCACCGCCTACGAAAACGGATGGAACGCCATCAACCAGTTGGTCCGCGGCGACTACAGTTGGGCGGGCCCGGAGCCGAATGTGTTCTACGCCCGCCGCGGCCGGCGCTTCTACGATTTCTCCGGAATCAGCGGCATCGATCTGGCCGAAGACAGCCGCGCCTTCGCGTTGCTCGATTTCGATGGCGACGGCAACCTGGATCTGGCGGTCAAAAGCCGCATGGGCCCGCAGCTCCGCATCTTCCAAAATGTTTGCGGCTCGGCCAGGGAACGCATTGTGTTTCGACTGCGCGGAACCAAATCCAACCGCGACGCGGTGGGCGCCAGGTTGGAAGTGGACGGCCAGGTAAAGTGGGTCGTGGCCGGATCGGCGTACCTGTCGCAGCACACCAAACGGCTGCATTTCGGCCTTGGTGACCGCAAGCGTGCGGAAAAGGTGCGTATCGTCTGGCCCTCGGGCCTGGTGCAGGAACTTCCTCCCCTCGACGCCGGGTACCTTTACGAAGTGACCGAAGGCGTCGCCGAATTCCGGTCTGAGCGCCTGCGGCAGAGGACCGATTTTCCTGCCGGTGCGCCGATCCGTGCGGACAACCGGTCGCGCCTGTACACCACCTGGCTGCGGGAACCGGTGCCGCTGCCGGAAAAGCGGCGCGGTCCGGCGCTGCTCGTGCTGCACGCAGGCGAGTCGCTGCCGGCATTCCCGGTCCCGACGCAAGCGCTTGATCTCCGCGCCGCTCCTGCCGATCTCGCCGCGGCCTACGCCATCTTCCGCCGTTATCTGTTCGACTACCGGACGGACCTTGCCACCCCGTTTTGGATGCTCATCGATGCCGCCGGCCGCGTTCGCCGCGTCTACGAAGATACGCCGAAGCCCTCCGCCGTCGAGGCCGATTGGCGCGCTGTCGAAGCAGCCGTGCCGGATGCGCGTGCCCTGCCGTTCGGCGGCTTCTTTCTCGGCATGCCCACCCGCGACTATTTCAAAATCGGCGGCGCCATGCTGATGGCAGGCTACCCCGAGCATGCCCTCCCCTATCTCGAGGAAGCTCGCCTCCGCTCTCCGAACAATGCCAGAACCCTCCTCGCCATCGGCCGCATTCACCTTGAAGCGAACCGCCTGGCGCCGGCGCGGCAGGCGCTCGAAAGCGCTGCGAAGCTGGACCCCACTCAACCCGAGGCATGGAACGATCTCGGCGGTGTCGAGGCCGCGTCCGGCAACCCGCGCGAGGCCCTGAAGCTGTATCAACGGGCGCTGGCCCTCGACCCCGATCTGCCGTACGCTCTGGTGAATGCCGGCGCTATCGAGGAAGAACTGCAAAACGCCGCCGAAGCCGAACAACTCTACCGCCGCGCCCTTGCCGTTGATCCGCGTAGCGGGGATGCCGCCAACAAGCTGGGCCTGTTCTTGGCCAAGGCGGGCCGCGCCGATGAAGCCCGCGCTCTTTTCGAAAAAGCAATCTCGCTGCGCCGCGACGACGCTTCCGCCATCAACAACCTGGCCGTGCTCTACATCAACACCGGCAAGCCCAATGACGCTATCGCCGCCTTTCAATACGGAATCGAGGTCGCTCCCGACGACGAGACGCTCTACCTGAACCTGGGACGTTTGTTCGTATCGCTGCGGGAGCGGGACAAAGCGAAGGACGTGATGCAGCGGCTATTGGCGCGTAAGCCCGGCGATCCGGTCGCCACGCGCGCATTGCAGGAGCTGGAGTCGCGCTGACCGTTGAAACTGGGCCATCATGTGACGCCGTCGGCGGGTCACTGCGGGGCAGACCATCGTTTTCTGTGGTCTGCCCGAGAGGTTTCTGCCGAAGCGATGGTCCGGGCCCACAGGGTGAAACAGACAAGTGGCGAATGCGAGTCACATGTATTTTCTCATTGAGCACAAAGTACTTGGCGCTATCGGCGCGCCGCCGTCGTCGTACCCTGGTGGCTGGGTGAGGACGAGTGCGGAACGACCGGATGCTTCGACTGCGGGCGCTCCGGCCCGGCAGCGCTTTCCGTGTGGCCGGGTAAGGCACTGGCGAGGCGACGGATGCACAAAAATGCACAAATCGGAATCGAAACCGGGGTTGAATTCCGCTCGGGACCGGTTGGCGACACACCCACAACCGCCGATTGCAGTCGGAAACCAATGCACAAAAATGCACAAAAGGCGAACCCAAGCCGCCGTTTACCGAACGAAGCCATTATTCCTATGCAACCCAAGTGCTACCAACCACTTATGCTCTATCGCACGATCCCATTTCCAACCCAAGATCGTCCCGGCAAGCTTCACCCCGTGCACAAAAATGCACAACGCCCCCTTTGGAGCCCGCCCCACAATCTGCCGGCCCACCATCGCAAACCCTCGCTCCCCCCCCCGCCAGCGCTCTGATAGCATAAGCGTCCTATGAAGACTCCTCGATTTCGCAGCCTCGTCTCGCTGGCGGCGCCGGCCGGCGCTTTGTTGTGCATTTGGGGCGCTCTTGCACAGCAGCAGAAACAGACGCGTTTTGCTCCCGATCGGATGGACTCGTTCCTCTATGGCGCGGCGTTCTATGAAGAGTACATGCCGGAGGATCGTCTCGAGAAAGACGTCCAGTTGATGGAGCGGGCCGGGATCAATGTGGTCCGCGTGGGGGAATCGACCTGGAGTCTCTGGGAGCCAGAGGACGGCCGCTTCGAATTCGCCTGGATGGATCGGATCGTCGAGCGCCTGGCGCGTGCGCATATCCGCGTCATCATGGGCACGCCTACTTATTCGATTCCGCCGTGGATGTTCAAGAAGCACCCGGAAATCCTGGTGGCCCGGATAGACGGCAGCAAGGCCACCTACGGCCTGCGCCAAAACATGGACGTTACCAACCCCGACTTCCTGCGATACTCCGAGCGCGTCATTCGCAAGATCGGGGAACATTATCGCGATAATCCCGCCGTCATCGGCTACCAGATCGACAATGAGACATCTTCGAACGGCACCGCGGGCCCCAACGTGGAGGCCGGTTTCGTTCGGTACCTCCAGCGGAAATTCTCCACTGCCGACCGTCTCAATAAGCTTTGGGGCCTCGTCTATTGGGGGCAGAGCCTGCACGACTGGTCCGAGGTTCCTCCCCGCGACGGCATCCTGAATCCCGGCTGGAAGCTGGAATGGGATCGCTACCAGGACTCGCTGACGACTGACTTCCTGGCATGGCAGTATTCGCTCCTGGGCGAGTATGTTCGCCCGGATCAATTCATCATGCAGGATTTCGGCGGCGCCACCCGCTCCAGCGTCAATGAGTACGCGATTTCGAAACATCTGGATATCGTCGGCATCAATCCCTACCATCCTACTCAGGACTTATACGACGGCGAAGGGTCCAGTTACGGCGGCGATTTCGCGCGCTCTTTGAAGCGCACCAATTATCTCGTTACCGAAATCAACGCCCAGACCATTGGTTGGGACTCGCGCTCGCAGTTTCCGCCTTATGATGGGCAGTTGCGCCAGGATGTCTACGCCATGGCAGCTACCGGGGCCAACATGGTCGAGTATTGGCACTGGCACTCGCTGCACTACGGGCAGGAAACTTATTGGAAAGGCGTGTTGTCGCACGATCTGGAACCCGGCCGGCCGTATAACGAGGTGGCGCGAACCGCCCATGAGCTGCAGCGCATCGGTTCCCATTTGGTCGACCTGAAAACTTCGCAACCGGTGGCGCTGCTCTACAGCAACGACTCGCGCCGCGGGACCGATTATATGCCGTTCCTGCTGTCGCATCCGCCCAGCGACATGCCCTGGAATAACCCCGGCGGCTACGATCTGGAGCTGCACCGTCTTTACCACGCGCTTTACCGTTTGAATGCCGGAGTGGATTTTGTCTTCCCCGAAACCGAGGATCTGAGCGCGTACAAGGTGATTGTGGTGCCACCCCTGTATATCGCCAGCGACGCGCTCCTCCAGCGCCTGGTCGATTACGTTCGAAACGGGGGGCACCTGGTGCTCACGCTCAAGAGCGGTTTCTGCGACGAGTACTCGACAGTGCGCGTGGCCATGGCTCCGGGGCCGCTCCGCGAGGCCGCCGGCTTCCATTACCAGGAGTTTTCGAATCTGGCCAAGCCCCTCGCGCTCAAGGGCGACCCGTTCCAGGCCCGTGCCGCCAACCAGGTCAGCGACTGGGCGGAAATGCTTCTGCTCGATACGGCGAAGCCGCTGGCGTACTACGACCACCCCTTTTTCGGAAAGTATCCCGCCATCACCGAGAACCACTTTGGCAAGGGCATGGTGACATACGAGGGAACGGTCTTGAGCGATGAGTTGCAGCGAAAACTGCTGGAGCGCGTCCTCGATCAGGCCCAGCTCACCGGGCCCGATCGGAAGCTGCCTGCCGCCGTGCGCGTGAAACACGGCGTCAACCGCGCCGGTAAAACGCTCCATTACTTCTTCAATTTTTCCGCCGCCCCGCAGCGCGTATCCTATGCTTACCCCGGTGGCACGGAGTTGCTGTCGGGGCTTCCGGTGGCCACCGGCGGTGAGATTTCGCTCGACCCCTGGGGCGTGGCTATCGTGGAACAGTAAGACCAGCCCAATCTGGCTCAAGTCGGATTCCACGGGATCGGGAGACTCGCAACCTGCCATCGGTCCCCGGGTGGAATGCGCGCGAAACCGCCGTGTGATATGTTGTTGCCACTTATGAGTACATCCAATTTCGATCGGCGCTCGTTCCTCGTCGGAGCCGCGGCGGCGATTTCTCAGGCAGGAGCCCAGACCAGCTCCCCAGCCGGGCACGACACGCCGAGTCCGGCCGTGAGCCGGAGCTATGAATTGAGCCGCAACTGGCGTTTTCTCCCGCATGCGGAAGACGCCGCCCTCCAACCGGGGTTCGACGATTCGAAATTCGAGCGCGTCACTTTGCCGCACTCGAACGTCCGTCTGCCGTGGCACAGCTTCGACGATCGCGCGTACGAAATTCTATCCGTGTACCGGAGGCACTTCCGCGCGCCCGCGGCATGGCGCGGCAGGCGCGTATTCGCGGATTTCGACGGCGCGATGACGGCTTCCACAGTCGCGATCAATGGACATGCTTTCCCGGAGTACAGGGGCGGCTATACGCCTTTCGCGGTGGAGCTCACCGATCACCTGCGCTTCGACGCCGACAACGTCCTCGCCTTGAAGTTGGACTCCACCGAACGCGCCGACATACCACCGTTCGGGGGCCGAATCGATTACCTCACGTTTGGCGGCATCTATCGCGACGTTCGCCTGCGCGTCGTGCCCAAGACGTTTATCGCCAACGTCTTTGCGCGGCCTATTCGTGTGGCGGAGCCCGAGCGCGGCCTGGAGGTCCGCTGCTGGCTCGACGGACCGGTGGCGGCCGGCGCGAAACTCGCCGTCGAGCTGCGGGACGGCGACCATGTTCTGGCAACCCAGGAAGCACCCGCGGAGAATTCCGGCGGCGAATATCATGAAGTCACCATCGACCGCGCCGGCGACGTCCAGCTTTGGGATCTGGAACGCCCGAAGCTGTATCAGGTACGGGTGAAACTGTCCAATCCCGACGGCTCGCATGACGAATATACGACCACCATCGGTTTCCGCGATGCGAAATTCACGCCCGCCGGATTCGTGCTGAACGGAAAGCACGTGAAACTGCGCGGCCTCGATCGCCACCAGACATTTCCGTTCGTCGGAGGAGCCATGCCCGCGCGGGTCCAGCGCCGCGACGCCGACATCCTCAGGCACGAGCTCAAGTGCAACATCGTCAGGACGTCTCACTATCCGCAGTCGCCGGCGTTTCTCGACCGCTGCGACCAGATCGGACTGCTGGTGCTCGAAGAGATCCCCGGCTGGCAGCACATCGGCGACCTGAGCTGGCAGGACCTTGCGGTCCGCAACGTGGGCGAGATGATCCGCCGCGACTGGAATCACCCGTCTATTATTCTATGGGGCGTGCGCATCAATGAATCGCAGGACAATCACGATTTCTATACCCGCACCAACCAGTCGGCGCACTCGCTCGACGACACCAGGCAGACCGGCGGCATTCGCTACCTTTATGATTCGGAGCTGCTTGAAGACGTCTTCACCATGAACGACTTCGGCTTCCCGCTGCGCCCGCCCAATCATCCCCTGTACCTCAACACCGAGTTCGTCGGGCACACCTTCTCCACCAAGCGCTTCGACCAGGTGGAGCGCGTGGCGGAACACGTCCTGCGGCATGCGCGCGTTCACAACCAGCTTGCTTCCGACGACCGCTATGCCGGCGGCATCGCCTGGTGCGCCTTCGATTACAACACTCACGGGGATTTCGGCTCCGGCGACCGGATCTGCTACCACGGCGTGACCGACATTTTCCGCTTACCCAAGGCGGCCGCCGGTTTCTACAAATCGCAATGCGACCCCGGCGAGGAGGTTGTATTGGAGCCCGGGTTCTTCTGGTCGCAGGGCGACCGCTCCACCGCGGGCGGAGTCGGCCGCGTGCCCATCTGCTCCAACTGCGACCATCTGAAGATCTTCGTGAACGGGCGGCTCCAGAGGGAGGCGGACCCCGACCGCGCCACCTACGGCCATCTCAAATATCCGCCGTTCCTGGTGGAAATCACGGATGAGCCGGACTGGGGCGATCTCAAAATCGAGGGTTACATCGGCGGCAAGTTGGTTAAGACGGTAACCATGTCCGGCAGTGGCGTGGATGCGGCTCTGAGCGTGGAGCCGGACGACCGCGAGTTAGCCGGCGATGGCCGCGATGCCACCCGTGTCGTGCTGCGGCTGATCGACGAGAACGGAAACAGCCGGCCCATGTCGTCCGGAGCGGTGCAGTTGAAAATCGCCGGGCCCGGACAGATCGTCGGGACTAATCCGTTCGCGTTGAGCGGCGGCGCCGGCGCCATCTGGGTGAAGGCTCGCGAGGGTGCGGGCGTCATCCGGCTGGACGCCGAGATCCCGGGTTTGAAACCGCAGCACGTCGAAATCACCGTGCATCCGGCCGAACGCGAACTACTGTAACACTTCAGTCGTGGCGCAAGCTGTCAAGCTGCCGAGCCGAGACTCTGAACTCCTGATGTCGCCCCGGCAGACGTGGCTTTGCCCGCCGGCGGATCTTTGGCCTGCCCGGGTGATAACATCCTTCACATGCGCTGTACCACACGATTTCTGTTGCTCGCATCCGCCGCCGTGACGATGGCGTTTGCGCAGGCCGGCGTTGCTGCGCTCACTTCTCCCGACGGGCGTTTGACAATCGAATTCCGTACCGCCCCTGAAGGAGGGCAACTGGTTTACCTGGTTTCGTTTCAAGCCAAGGCCTTGATCGAGCCCTCGGCGCTCCGCCTGGATCTCAAAGACCAGCCGCCTCTCGGCCAGGACGTCCGCATGGTCAATGCGGTGCCATCCAAGGTGGATGAAACCTACCGCCTGATTGCGGGCAAGGCCAGTTCAGTGCGGAACCGTTATAATGCCCTGCGGCTGGAACTCGAAGAGCGCGGCGCTCCCGGACGGAGGCTCGTCATGGAGGCCAGGGCATACGACGACGCTGTCGCGTTTCGATACCTCGTCCCCGAACAGCCATCCCTTCATGAGTTCCGTCTTGCAAAAGAGGACACCGAGTTCCGCATCGTCAAGGACCCCTTCATCTGGGCGCTGTTCCTGCCGAATTTCCGGTCCATGTACGAGAGCGAATTCATCAAACTATCGGCCAGCAGCCTGAGCAACCAGGGCGGCGTCAGAAGCACGCAACTCGTCGGTTTGCCGCTGTTGATGGAAGTGCCCGGGGTGGCATGGATGGCCATTACCGAGGCGGACCTGCGCGACTACGCCTCCATGTACCTGGTCAATCCTTCGGGGAGCTGGGCGGGCCACTGGTTCGAGTCCACGCTATCTCCCCATCCGGACGACGCGGAAACCGCGGTCTCCGGCACCCTGCCGCATCACTCGGCCTGGAGGGTCCTCCAAGTCGCAACCGACCCCGGCCGGTTGGTCGAATCGAATGTGGTCACCAGCCTGAATCCCGAGTCCGCCATCGCGGATACGGCATGGATTCGGCCGGGAAAAGCGTCCTGGGACTGGTGGAGCGGCAGCCTGGGGCCCGACGGCAAGAGCGCCTACACCACCGACACCATGAAGTATTACGTGGACTTCGCCGCGCAATCCGGCTTCGAATACATGCTGGTGGACGCCGGCTGGTCCGCCCGAGGCGACATCACCAAAATGAATGGCCGTGTCGACATACCGGAAATCGTGCGCTATGCCGCGTCCAAAAAGGTGAAGGTGTGGATCTGGCTGGGCTATGGCGATACCGCCAGGCAAATGCAGGATGCCTTTCCGCTGTACGAGAAGTGGGGCGTGGCCGGCTTGAAGATCGATTTCATCGAACGCGACGACCAGGCCGGCATCGACTGGTATTATCGAGTGGCCGAATTGGCCGCGCAACATCATCTGATGCTGGATTTCCACGGCGCCACCAAGCCCACGGGCATGGAGCGCACCTACCCGAACGTGCTGGGATACGAAGCGGTCGCGGGGATGGAACAGTCGAAGGCGGGCAGCCGCGACAATCCCGACCACCACGTGACACTGCCGTTTACCCGCATGCTGGCCGGACCGATGGACTACACCCCGGGCGGTTTTCGCAACGTCACCAAAGCCGAATTTGAAGCGCGCGATCTGGAGCCCATGGTGATGGGCACGCGCGCGCACCAACTGGCCATGTACGCCATCTACCAGGCGGCTTTCCAAATGGTGTCCGACTGCCCTGCCGCGTACAAGGATCAGCCGGCGTTCGAGTTCATTAAGGCCGCGCCGGCCGCTTGGGATGAAACCAGGGTTCTTAACGGCGCGCCCGGCGAGTACATCACGGTTGCCCGGCGTCACGGCGGCGAGTGGTTCCTGGGCAGCATGACCAACTGGCAGGCCCGCGACCTGGATTTGCCCTTGACCTTCCTGGGAGCCGGGCGGTACCGGGCGGAGATCTACGCGGACGCCCTCGATGCGGATCGCCTTCCCAAGAACACTGCCATCGTCAAACAGACGGTCGATCGCTCCACGCATCTCAAGCCGCATCTCGCTCCGGCTGGCGGATATGCGGTGCGGCTGGTTCCGGTCATGCCCTAGTATGTTTATACGATTGCGCGGACGGCGCCGTTGAGTTTAATTAGGACAACAGGGTCCATTCATGTGGAAGTGGCGATATCAGTGAAAGCGGCGATTTTGTGTCTGTTAGGTATTTCGGTTGGAGCAGCGGCGCCGTCGAGTGCGTTGCTGTATACCGAGGCGCCGCAATACGATCCTCAGGCGACGCTCGGCGGGGGAGAGCGGTTTCCCGGCGGCGCGGTGGTGAAGGTGCTCTCGGGCGGGACATCCCGACTGCTGGCTCCGTCGCTGGCGGTTTCGGCGGATGCGGCGCTTTCTCCGGACGCCAGGACCGTGCTGATCGCCGCCAAGGAGAAGACCGGCCAGCCGTGGCAGATCTGGGAGGTTCCGCTGGCGGGCGGGACACCGCGGCAGGTGACCTTCGGCGCGGAAGACTCGATCCGGCCGTTCTATGCGGCCGAGCAAAAACTGGTGTACGCGCGCAAGACGGCGCGGGGATTCCAGATCGAGATTGCGCCGCTGGCGGGCGGTAGCGCGCTGCGCCTGACGTACCTTGCCGGTAACTTCCTCCCCGACGGCATTCTGCGCGACGGGCGGGTGCTGTTCGAAGCGGCGTTTCCGGCGGCGTTTCCGGTCACACCGGCGGCGGTTCGCGACCTGTACACGGTATACGCGGACGGTACGGGCGTGGAAACGCGGCGGTGCGATCATGGGCCGGACCGGCACTCGGCGGCGGAAATGGCGTCGGGGGACACGATCTTCCAGACCGGCACGGGGCTGGCGCGGTTCACTTCGGCGCGCGCCGGGCAGTTGGAGCTGACGCTGCCGAAGGGGCAATACATGGGTCCGGTAGCGGAGACCGACAGCGGAGAGTGGCTGGCGGCGTATCGGGCGGGAGGCGAGGACGCGTACTGGATTTGCCGTTTCGGGCCACGGGCGGCGGGGCAGCCGGTGAAGGTGGCTGGGCCGAACGCTTACCAGCCGGCACCGGTGCGCGTCCGGCCGGCGGTTCCATATCACCCTTCCAGCCTGGGCGATCGCGAGGGGGCTAATCTGCTGTGCCTGAACTCTTATGTTTCGAAAACGGAGCGGGTGCCGAAAGGTTCGGTGGCGGAAGTGCGGGTGTGGTCGATGAACCTGAGCGGGGAAGCGGTGGCGATCGGCAAGGCGCCGGTGGAAGCCGACGGGTCGTTCTACGTGCAGACGCCGTCGGAGGCGCCGCTGCGCTTCGAGCTGCTGGACCGGGCGGGGAAAACCCTCGCGGCGGAGAAGGGTTGGTTTTGGGCGCGCAGGGGAGAGCAGCGGGTGTGCGTGGGCTGCCATGCCGGTCCGGAGCGTGCGCCTGAGAACGCGGCCCCGCAGGTGCTCTTGCATACGCAGAAGCCGGTGGTCATGGGGAAACCGGCCG
>Ga0182014_10000701_pt1 | contig 45505 bp, 43 predicted proteins | sample 612S2DmetaG_FD_120489 | JGI IMG/M metagenome (GOLD analysis project Ga0182014, IMG submission 120489) | Permafrost microbial communities from Stordalen Mire, Sweden - 612S2D metaG | ecosystem: Environmental > Terrestrial > Soil > Wetlands > Permafrost | place: Sweden: Stordalen | collected... | reverse complement strand
GGGATGTCTGAGTTCACAGTCCTGGGGACCGCGGTGCGCCGAACTGGATCTGCTCCACCGCCCCAACCCTTCACCTCCACCCTTTCCGGGCAGGACATGGCCCGGCTCATCAGCACCGGCCATTTCCCGGTGCAACTCGTGATGGGGGCCAGTGCCCAGCAGGCGGTAGCCCTCTTCGGCATGCGCATGGGCGGCTACAACGCCTGGGCCAACACGGAGGTGACTCCCTTCAGCCGGGCCATGCACCAGGCTCAGACGCTCGCCCAGCAGCGGCTCGGCCTGGATGCCCGGGAGGCTGGCGCCTCAGGTGTCGTGGGGGTGAGCTTCAGTTCCAAGATCGTCGAGTACCCGACCGGCTCCGAGTCAGTCCTGGGCCGGATCGTGGAGTGGGTGATACTGGGGACCGCGGTGGTGCCCCAGGCGCGTCCGGAGGCCATCCCGCGCCCCACCATGGTGGTGCCGCTAAACGATAGGAGAAGTTCCGATGACGGACCAGCCCAACCCCCCGTCTGACCTGCCCGAGGACGCGATCCGCCGCCTGCGCGAGATGCGGGGAGGGGAAGGCCATCGCGGGCTGTTCACCAGCGACCTCTCGATCTCCGAGTTCCTCCTGGTCAAGGAGGCCGGCTTCGACCCGGTGGGGCTGGTGGTGGGCAGCTCGATCTACCACATCGGGGTCCAGTTGGCCAACTACCGCCAGAACCAGGAGCTCCAGCTCCTGAGCCAGGCCATGTACCAGGCCCGCGAGCTGGCCATGAGCCGGATGGAGGAGGAGGCGGACGCCCTGGGGGCGGACGGGATCGTGGGGGTACGGCTGGACATCAATCGCTACGAGTGGGGTCAGGGGCTGGCCGAGTTCATGGCGGTGGGCACCGCCGTGCGCAGCCAGCAGGGGACCATGCGCACCCCCCTGGGCAAGCCCTTCACCTCCGACCTATCCGGCCAGGATTTCTGGACCCTGCTGCAGGCCGGCTACGCGCCGTTGGCGCTGGTGATGGGCTGCTGCGTCTACCACGTCGCCCACCAGGGGCTGGGCCAGTGGATGCGTCGCGTGGGTCAGAACCAGGAGATGCCGAACTTCACCCAGGCCCTCTACGACGCCCGGGAGCTGGCCATGGAGAGGATGCAGACCGAGGCTCAGCAGGTTCAGGCCGAGGGGATAGTGGGGGCCCAGATCCACGAGAACAACCACGGCTGGGGCAGCCACGTGATCGAGTTCTTCGCCGTCGGCACCGCGGTCAAGCCGACCAAGGCGGACCACCGGATCGCAGCCCCGCAGCTGGTCCTCTCTCTGGACCAGTAATTGGGGCTGTCCCCGGCCCCGACAGGCCCGGTAGCGCTCCTCTACGACGACCTCTTCCTCGCCCACGACAGCTGGGGGCACCCGGAGTCCGCGGCCCGGCTGACCGCGATCACGTCCCGCCTGCGGGGCGAGCCCCAGCTGGGCCCGGAGTGCTGGGGGACCGCCCTGCCCGCCGAGGACGAGCACCTGCTCCTGGTCCACCGGCCCCGGCACCTGGAGCGGATAAGGGAGCTCTGCCGAAGGGGCGGTGGCTGGATCGACTCCGACACCTACTGCGTCGCGTCCTCCTACCGGGTCGCCCTGGGCGCGGTGGGAGCCTCCCTGGAGGCTGTCCGGCTGGCGCTGACCTGCCCGGCGCGGCCTGCCTTCGCCCTGGTGCGTCCACCCGGGCATCACGCCACTCCCGAGCGGGCCATGGGATTCTGCCTCTTCAACAACGCGGCCATCGCCGTCCGCCAGGCCCAACGGGCTCATGGGCTGGAGCGGGTGGCGGTTGTCGACCTGGACGTCCACCACGGCAACGGCACCCAGGAGGTCTTCTACGACGACGGGGACGTCCTCTACTGCTCTCTGCACCAGTTCCCCCTCTATCCCGGCTCCGGGCGTGCGGAGGAGCGGGGAGAGGGGAGGGGAAGCGGGACCACCGTCAACGTGCCACTGCCTCCGGGCACGGGCCCAGAGCCCTGGTTGGCAGCGCTCCGGGAGCAGGTCCTGCCAGCCCTGCGCCGGCACCGGCCCCAGCTGATCCTGGTGAGTGCCGGCTTCGACGCCCTCGGCACCGACCCCCTCGCTCAGCTGGCCCTGGATCCCGCCGCCTACGGCTCCGCCGCGGTGGTGCTGGCCGACGTGGCTGCGGAGCTTGGAGCCGCCCCCATGGTGTGGCTGCTCGAGGGCGGCTACGACTTGGAGCAGATGCCGGAGGCGGTCCGGCTCTGCGCCCTCAGCCTGGCCGGTGCGCCGTCCTCACCCAGCTCCCCGGCGACATCACTTGGGACCTGAGGCACGCCGCTCGACCGCGCCGGTCTGGTCCCCACCATGCCCCGTCGTCGAGATCGCCAATCGGTCAGGGGGCCAGCGCCCGGCGCCCGCTGCTCGCAGGGGCGTGAGGCCGGGCGGAGCTCGGAGTGGGCGCCACCAGGGGGCCTGGCTCGAAGCCGGTGAGCTGGGGAGCGATTGGTCGACCCCGCCACGGCCTCGAACTGACCATCACCATCCTCACCGACCCCCACCGTGGCTGCGCCCTGGCTGACACGGCCCGGTCGATGGGCAGCGATGTCCCGGGGGCTCTTCGTTCACCAGTTGCCTGGGCCCGGCCGCGACTGCGAAGCTCAGGACACCATCAACTCAAGCCACGGGAGGAGCCATGAGCCCGGTCGTCAGCGCAGGAACGCCGTGGGAGAGAGTCGCCCCCTTCGACCTGGCAGGCGCGTTCACCATGCCGGTGGTATCGCCGATCAGCGACCGGCCACCCTATCGCTACCAGGACTGCCAGGCCGTGAACATCCTGTTCAGGACCGATCCCAAGGCCTTGGAGGAATTGGTCCCGGCTCCGCTGGAGGTGGATCCCCATCAGCCATCTGTGCTGTACATCGGCCATTTCCAATTCGTCGACTGGGATCTGCCCTACAACGAAGCAGGGCTGCTCGTGCCGGTGAGGTGCGCAGGCAGGCCCGCCGGGTCCTTCGCGGTCGTCCTGTACTTGGACCAGGCCAACCCGATCGTTGGCGGCCGGGAGCTTTATGGCTGGCCCAAGAAGGATGCCGACCGAATCCTCTTCGACGAGGAGGACGGGAAGATCAGCGCCCAGGTGACGAGGTACGGTAGGAAGATCATCCAGCTGAGCCTTGAGGTGCAGCTGCAGGTTGACCCCATCCCCGAGCGCTCGGCGAGCCCCATCTACTTCTTGAAGTTGATCCCATCGGTGCAGCGGGACGCCCCGCCCGATGTTCTGAAACTCAACTCCACGGTCATCGAGCCCGATGTCATCAAGGATCTGCGGGTGGGCAGGGGGACCTTGGAATTCGGGGATTCGCCGTTCGATTCATTCCTGGCCAAGATCCCTGTCCAGGAGGTTGTGTACTCGGAGGTCATAGTTCACGATTTCACCCTGGGGTACGGGCAAGTCGTTGTCGACTATCTGGCGGCCGCGGCAGTGTGAAGATGACCGTCGCGCACTGCCGTCGTGAACGAGGATCTCCCCCAGGGCCTCGGCCGGGGCGACCGCAGAGGATTGGGTGCGGCACCCGGGGCGCTGGCCGCGGAGTGCGCCCGCCGCTGATCCTTCAGGGAAGAGCCCCTGCGGCCTCCACCAGTGCGGGGATGAGCTCGCCGAGGGGGTCGCGGAACACCGCGTCGGCCAGGGCGTCGTAGGCGGTGGGTTGGGCGTTGGCGATCACCAGCCGGGCCCCGGACTGGAGCGCCAGGGCCGGTAGCTCGGCAACCGGGAAGACCTGGAGCCTGGTCCCCAGCGCCAGGAAGAGATCGCAGCGCTGGGCAGCATCCCGGGCCCGGGCCATGTCCTCGGCGCTGAGGGGCTGCCCGAAGGAGATGGCTGCCGACTTCAAGATGCCCCCACAGGTCCGGCAGGCCGGGTCGGCCTCCCCCTGGCGGACCCGCTCCAGGGCTTCAGCCATCGGGCGGCGGGCCCCGCAGTTGAGGCACACCACTTCGCGGAGGGAGCCGTGGATCTCAACGACCCGCTGCGGGGAGTTGCCCGCTTGGAGGTGGAGGCCGTCGATGTTCTGGGTTACCAGGGTGTCCAGCCGACCAAATCGCTCCAGCTCCGCCAGGGCCAGATGGGCCCGGTTGGGCTGCGCGCGGTGGGCAGGGTGCTCCAGCCGCGAGCGCCACGCGTCCGCCCTCACCGCGGAGCTGCTGAGGTAGTGGGCGAGCGTGCTCCGGCGTGCCGCCGCGGGATCCTTGGTCCAGACCCCCTGCGGCCCGCGGAAGTCGGGGATGCCTGACTCGGTCGAGATGCCGGCCCCGGTGAGGACGCAGACGCAGCCCGCCGCTCGGATCCAGCTGGCCACCTCCGACCGGGACGCCCCGGGACGCCGACCGGCGACCGGGCCCGGCGCCCTCTCTCCGCCGACCGGCAGATTCCGCTCGGTCAACGGGCCTCGCGTCTGGGCTTTGTCCCAGCCCCCTGCCCGTAAGCACCGCGGGCGCGGTGTTCAGCTCCGACCGCCTCTCGCCGGGTGCAGGGGCGCTCGGTGAAGGCACCGCGGTTGCCTGGGGAGCTGGGCCCAGGGGCCAGGTCCCCGCCTGCAGGGGCGCCGGCCAAGGTGGCTACCACGCCACCGAGAAGGGTCACCCGGCTCAGCTGGTCCTGTGCCGCCTCGCCCAGGGGTGCCCTCCCGGGGTGGGGATGACCGATCCGGTCAAGGGCAGCAGCAGAGGTCGTGCTCAGGAGCTCCTGGAGGGCACCGGAAACCAGGGGTCGCGGCCCCGGTCCCTGAGAATGGTCAGATGCTGGTTCCCATCCTAGAGGACGATCAGGATTACGCCGACGTCGGCGCTCACATCGTCGCCCAGGCGGCCAACCTGGAACCCAGGGTGGTGGGGGGGATGGAGCAGCTCTCCCAGCTGATCCGCCGGGAGCAGCCAGCGGCGATCGTGGCCGACTCCGCCCTGCTCCAGGGGGTGCGCGGGGTGGAGGCGATCCGCAGCATCACCACCGCCCCCCTGGTGGTCCTGTCCTCCGATCCCCTGGAGACGGTGCCCCTGATGGAGGCGGGGGCCGACTACGTGCTGGCCAAACCCTACCCCCCGGCGATGCTGCGGGCCACAATGCGGGCCATCCTCCGCCGGCGCCAGGTGGAGAGGCGCTCCGCCGGACGGATGCTGGAGGTTGGGGGGCTGGTGGTGGAGCCCGCCCGACGCAGCGCCCGGATCGAGGGCCGGCGCCACCTTCTCAGTCCCCGCGAGGCAGACCTTCTGGAGTACCTGGCGCTGAACCCCGGGGTGGTGATGAGCCGCCGCAAGATCATCGATGGAGCCTGGGGCGGTGACCCCAGCGCCACCGCGGCGTCCGTGACCATGTGCGTGCACCGGCTCCGGCTCAAGCTGGAGGCGGATCCCGGCCACCCCCGGCTGCTCCGAACCAAGCGCAGCGACGGCTACATGCTGGCGACGCCGCTCCTGCCCGCCCCTGACTCGGCGTGAGTGGGCGCGGCCCCGGCCCGGTGCTGCTCACCGGCGCCAGCGGCTTCGTGGGGGCGGCGGTGATGCGAGCCTTGGTGGCGGCCGGCTACCCGGTCCGGGCACTGGTCAGAAGGCCCCCGCTCTTCCGGCCCGCCGGGCGGGTGGAGACGCGCCAGGGTGACGTCACCGACTTTGCCTCGGTTCTGGCGGCGGCCCGCGGATGCCGGTGGGCCATCCATTGCGCTGCCGACTACCGGCTCGCCCTAGGGCCGGGCGATGCCAGCCGGATGATCGCGGTCAACGTCGGAGGCACCGCCAACCTGCTCCGGGCCTGCGCCGAGGCCGGGGTGCGCCGCCTGGTCCACTGCAGCACCGTGGGGACGCTGGATTTCCAGCGCACCGGCCGGGTCTGCACCGAGCTCGACGTGGCCACTTCGTCGGTGCATTTGCCCGGCCCCTACAAGCGGACCAAGTGGGCCGCCGAGCGGCTTGTCCTGGAGGCGCACTGCCCCGGCTTGGAGGTGGTGGTGGTCCAGCCCAGCACCCCGGTGGGCGGCGGTGACCAACGCCCCACCCCGACCGGGGCCACCATCCGGGACTTTCTGGGAGGGCGGATCCCGGCGGTGGTTGACACGGGGCTCAACTGGGTGGACGTGGAAGCGGTGGGCAGGGGTCACCTGCTGGCGCTGGAGCGGGGGCTGGCCGGTCGCTCCTACATCCTGGGAGATCGCAATCTCAGTCTGGCGCAAATGCTGGGCCGGATCGCCCAGATCGCCGGGGTCGAGCCGCCCCGCTGGCGTGTGCCCCTGGCGCTGGCATTCGCCGTCGCCGGCGCCAGCGAGGCCGCCGGAAGGTTGCGGCGGGAGCCGCCCGGGATCTCGATGACCTCGGTGCGGATGGCCGCCCACCCCATGTACGTGGATGCCCGCCGGGCCCGAGATGAGCTCGGCTGGGATCCTGGCGACCTGGACCTAGCCCTGAGGCGGGCGGTCTCGGAGCTGGGTCCCACGGCCTGGGGGCGGGTGGCATGAGCTTGCTGCCGCTGCTCTCCCGGTGGTACGCCTTCGGCCCCTGGCTCCTCATGGTCGGGGTGATCTGGCGCGAGTATGGCTGGCGTCGGGCCCTCCCCCTGGCTCTGGGAGGCTGGCTGATCGCCTTCGCGGCGGAGTGGTCGTCGACCTCCGGTCCGGGGATCCCCTTCGGGAGCTACTCCTACCGGGCGGTGGGGCTGGCTCACGACTGGCGCCTGCTGGGGGTTCCCCTGTTTGACAGCCTGAGCTTCACCTGGCTGGCGGCCTGCACGTATCTCCTGGCCGGTTGGTTGGGGGCGCGGGGGTACCTCCGGCTGCTTCTGGGCGCCCTGGCGATGGTTGCCATCGACGCCGTGGTGGACCCGGTCGCCCTCCGGGGCGCGCACTGGTGGCTGGGATCGATCTACTCCTATCCGGCTGGTACGGGGGTCTGGTTCGGGGTGTCCGCACTCAACTTCATCGGCTGGTTCGTGGTGGCCCTGGCTCTCCAGCTCTGGCTGCGGCTCTGTCTGGGCCAGGAGGGGCCCTCCTCCCGGCTGGCGGTCGGCACCGGGGCGGTGCTGGTGGCTGGGGTGATGGTCCAGAGCACGGTGCTGGCCGTGGGCCTCGGGATCGGCGCCAGCGCCGTGGTGGCGCTGGCGCTGCTTCTGGTCCTGGCGCTCCTCGCGCCGCTGGCGGACGCCCCGCCGGTGGCATCCCCGGCCCCGAAACTGGTGGTCGCCTGCGCCCTGCGCTCGGAGGCGGTCGCGGCCCGGCGGGCGCTGGGTCCAGGCTGGCGACAGGTTTCGGCCACGACCTGCTCCCGGTGGGTCAGCGGCCAGCGACCCGGGGTGGAGGTCTGGGAGACGGGGGTCGGCCAGCTGGCGGCGAAAAGGGCGGCCCGCCAGGCACCCGCTGCGGCTGTGATCCTGGTGGCCGGGGTGGGTGGGGCCTGCTCACCCGGGTGGCCCGTCGCGGCGGTGGGTGTCGCTGACCGGGTATTGGCACCCGACGGCAGCTGGCTGCGGTTGGACCCGACAGCCCACCGGAGGCTGTTGCAGGCTGGCGTGGGGAGGTCCGCTGTCCTGGCCAGCCGCGAGACCGCAGCTGACAGTGCCGGCGCTCGATCGGAGTTGGCCGCGGTGGGTGTCGACATCGTGGAGATGGAGACCGCAGGGTGGCTGGAGGTGAGACCCAGTTCGCCGGCGGCACCGCTGGCCGCGCTGCGGACGGTGATCGACACTCCCGAGGCCCCGCTGGGCCGGACCGTGGGTCTGGTCGCTCAGGGCGCCTCTGGAGCCAGCGTGGCGATGGTGGCTCGCCTGCTGCTGGCCCATCCCGGCAGTCTCACGGAGCTGGTCTCGCTCGGTCGGCGACAGAACCTCGCCCTCGCGGCCCTGGCGACCGCGATCGCTGCCGCCGTTCCCACCCTGATGGGCCAGGTGGCGACTCCCGCCCCCGCGGTTATCGCCCCCACTTCTGGGGGCGGCGGGACAGGAGCGCCTGGCTGATCGGTGGTCTGGGTGTCGCCGGCCCGCGGCTGGGTCTGGCAGCGCAGAGAGCGGCGTCCCGCGCAAGAGCACGCCGGTCTGCCGGTCCCAGTTCCAGATCCAGGGCCCCGACCAGCCCGGCCCGGGCCAGGGTCTCGTCCCACCCGGGGGCGTGAGGGTGTAGCTGGCAACGCTTCTGGAGGAGAACCAGCGCCAGCTCTCGGGATGGACCAGCGTGGAGATGGACGCCGTCACCAACGGCACCGCGGTCAACGGGTCCCGGCAAAGGGGCGTGAGCTCCTCGTGACCGGCCCGGCAGGGGCCGCGGCTGAGCCAGCTCTTGACCAACTCCTGGAGTACCCCACCACGCCCCCGCCCTGCTGGGCGGCCCTGAGGACGGCGAGGAGCAAGTGATGGGTGTGTATCCCGGTTGCCCCCGGCCCCCGGGTGCCCGGTGCAGACCCGCGGGCGACGTCCAGCATGGCGCCGACCAGGTCGACGCCCGCGTACCAGGCGTTGTTGGGCTCGACCAGCCGGGGACTGATGTCGATGAACGTCGGGCCCGCGGCACTCACGATCACGTCGGCCGAGGCCACCCGGCGAATGCCGTCATAGGCCGTCCCGATCCGCGGCTTCACGTAGGCGGGAAACCGGTCCCCTCCGGCCAATCCGATGGCGCCAGGAGGCTGGGGAAGGCCGAGGCGGAGGAGCGTGGTCATGGCCGACGCCTTGTCCTGCACTGCCGCCAGGGCCCGGAACGGTGGTACGGCCGTGACCACGCCGGCGGCCCCAAGGCGCTCAGGGACCGCGGCGAGCACGGCCGTCTGCTCCTGCGTGGGGAACAGCAGGTCGAAACTGCCGGTCGTGTAGGCCGCCAGGGCAGCCTTCAGCCAGCTGGGCGGACCTGACCCATAGGGGGGAACCGGGCGGACCCGGCCCACAGGGCGGGTGAACCGGCACAGGCAGAAAGGCTCCCGCGCGAGAGCCTCGAGGGTCTCGATGCCGTCACCATGCAGAGCGTGGCGGCCCGGCTTGGTGTGACGCCAATGGCCCTGTACCGCCACGTGGCCGACAAGGCCGACCTCCTCGATGGGATGGTCGAGCGGCGGCTCACCGAGCTCCCACCTCATGCCCCTGAGCTCTCCTGGCCCGAGCGGCTGTCGAGCACGGCGAGGGAGGTCCGCCACTGCGCACAGTGCCACCCCCGTGTGTTTCCGCTGCTGCTGCAGCGCCCGGCGACGACGCCCGGAGGGTTCGGGATCACCTCTACCCTGCCCTCAGGCAGGCTGGTGTGGATCCGGGCCACGTGACCCAGATCGAACGGCTGATCAGCACGGCGGTGCTTGGCTTCGCCGTGAGTGAGGTTTCGGGGCCCTTCCAGAACCACTCCCGCGAGGTCCTGGACGCTGACTTCGACCGGCTGCTCCAGCTCCTGGCGGTGTGAGTTGAAGTCGAGGCGGGACGCCGGGGAGCTCCGGCGCTCGCGCCCGGGCCGTGATCGCCACCCTCTGCCACGACTGCGCCGTACTCGGGGGCGGCCGATCCCGGTGGCGGTGCCCGCGCAGAGGTGGGCGAGGGCACACGGTGCTCGCAACCTGGCCATCGAGCCGAGCTGCCTGGGGGCGAGATGGTTCGAGGGCGTGCCGTCCACCAGGCGCGGACAGCCCTCGATTTCCGCTGATCCTGGCGGTCCGAGGTGGCGCTCGTCGGTCCGGCAGGGCCGAAGTCAGCCGGCCAGCAGGCTCTTGAGCTCCTTGGCGGTGTGCAGCTGGCCGTAGACCGCGCTCCCGACCTGGAACTTTCGCCCGCCCACTCCCAGGGTCCCCGCGTCGACGGGGTCGAACCCGATCTGATCGATCAGGCCAGCGACCACCCGTTTGGCCTCCGGGTCGTCAGCGGCAATGGGAATGGCGATCCGTTTCGGATCCCCTGGGGGACGGCCCATCTCGGCCAGCGACTGCCAATGAATGGCGTTGAACGCCTTGACCGCGCGGGCCCCGGCCAGGTACTGCTGCTGGAGTTCGCTGCCGGTGCTCTGGTCGTGGTCGAGCTGCTCGAAGTGCCCATCCCGCGCGGGGTAGTAGTTGTTGGTGTCGATCACGATCTTGCCCGTCAGCGCCGCCGCCGGCAGCTGCCGGTAGCGCCCGAAGGGGATCGAGACAATCGCCACCTCGCCAAACTCGGCAGCCTCCTCCGCGGTCACCGCCCGAGCGTTGGCGCCCAGCTGGGCCACGGTCTCCCTGAGTGTCTCCGGTCCCCGGGAATTGCTGATTGCCACCTGGTGGCCGGCGCCCACCAACAGCTGCGCCAGAGTTCCCCCGATGTGGCCGCTGCCGATGATCCCGATCTTCATCCTTCCACCTCCGGGCCCGCGGTTCCGCCGGCCAGAATCTCCGCCGTGCCGAGTCGCCGCGCGGGCAGAGCTGCCCCGTGGCTTGCATCCCCAGATCATCGACGGTCGGCGGCGGCGCCGGCTCAGACCATCCAACAGCGTACGGCCCCGACCGGCGGGGTCGGCGCCGGAGACCACTTCGCCGGACCTTCCCCCAAGTGGGGCGACGGGGTGGGATCCTGGCCCCTGCGGGTCGCCTGGCCGAGGAGCTCGGGCCGCCTCCGGCGGGGCTCGCCCAGAGCTCGGAGCTCAATTCGCCTGGGCCGCCAGGGCGGCGGCGCGCCCGCTGCGGACCGCCCCCTCCATGGTCGCGGGCCAGCCGGTGTCGGTCCAGCTGCCGGCCAGAAACAGCCCCTCGATCGACGTTGTGGGGCCAGGGCGGGCCGTCCCGGAGCCGGGGAAGGCGGCGAAGGTGGCGGCCGCCTCCCGGGTCACCCGGCTGTGGCGCAGCCTGGCCCTCCGGGCGGCCGGGAACAGTTCCTGGCAGAGCGCCCAGAGCCGGTCGGTCAGGGTGGCCTCGGCCACCCGCACCAGGCTGTCCGCGGCTGACAGTGAGACCGACGAGTGGTAGACGGGCTCCCCATCCATCGACCGTCCCGGCGCGCCCAGCGCCGACCGGTCGAAGAGCCACTGCAGGGGCGACCCGGGGGCCGCCACCACCGGGCCGGGAAGGAAGGGACGATCAGTGAAGAGGTGGAGGTTGACGATGGGGGAGCTGGGCAGGTTCGCGGCCGCGTCGACCTTGGGTTCACTGGTCCCTCTGGTGGCCAGCAGCCGCCGCGTCGCTCCGGCCGCGGTTGCCAGCACCACCAGGTCCGCCTCCAGTTCCTCGCCCTCGGCGCTGCGCACCAGGTGGACCCGCGAGCCCCCTTGGGCCAGCGCGGCGGCCCGCCAGTGCAGCCGCAGCTCCACCCCGCTCCGGCCCAGGCCCCGGCGGCAGGGCGGGTCGAGCCACCCGGTGAGGTCGGCGGCGGGCAGCCGCAGTGCGCCCGCCTCGGCCCCGGCCAGCAGCCCCTCCTGGATCACGTAGGCGGCCAGGGCGGCGCTGCAGCGCTCCAGGGCTACATTGCAGGCCGAGATGAGGAAGGGCTCCCAGAGCTGGGTCATGGCGAGGTCGTCCTGGCCCAGGCTCTGGAGCCAGGAGCGGGCCGGGACCGGATCCAGGAGCGACCTTTCGCCGGGTGGGAGCGAGCGCAGGGCCCTGGCCACCGCGAGGGTACGCACCAACTGCCGGGTGGGTAGCCCGGGCCAGCGGAGGAGCACTGGCAGCAGGTGGCCGGGCGCTGGCAGCGCCGCTGCCCGCAGCTCCCTGGTGACCCCGGTTCGGGGGTTGGCCACCACCAGCTCCAGCCGCTTCTGGCGAAGCCCCGGCTCGATCTCCAGGCGTCGGAGAAAGGCCTCCAGCTGGACGCAGCAGCCTAGGTAGACGTGCTGGCCGGTGTCCACCCTGCCGGCGATCGGGTCGGGGACCGAGCGGCAGAGCCCGCCCAGCACCGGCGCCCTCTCGACCAGGGTGACCCTGGCGCCCTGGTCAGCCAGCTCCAGAGCGGCCGCCACCCCAGCCAGGCCACCGCCCACCACGAGCGCGTCCACTGGAGGTTCCGCCAGGCTCACGGACGCATGGTGGCCGCGGCCCAGGCGCCCAGAGCGAGCCGGAGCTTGCGCCAGGGGCCCAGCGAGATGCGCTCTGACTGAACGTCGAAGCGCCTCCGCTCGATCTCGTCGAGGATGGCCATGTAGAGGGCGGCTAGCGCTGCCGGGCATCCCCTGGCCCTGCGGTCCACCAGGGGAACCAGCCGGCGGCCCTCACTGAAGAGCTGGCGGGCCCGGTCCACCTGGACAGCCATCAGCTGTCGGTAGGCCCCTGCCCTGGGACTCCGGTCGCCGAGGAGGAGGTCGTCCGGCCGGCAGCCGAAACGCTCCAACTCCTCCCGAGGCAGGTAGCAGCGGCCCCGCTCGCCGTCCTCCACGAGGTCGCGGAGAATGTTGGTCAGCTGCATCGCCTCGCCCAGCCGGACCGCCAGCTCGGGGACCCTTTGGTCGGTGTAGCCGAAGATCCTGGCGCTGAGCAGCCCCACAGCCCCCGCCACCCCGTAGCTGTAGCGCCGGAGATCCGCCTCGGTGGCGATCTCCAAGGGGTCGCAGTCGGCGGCGCACCCGTCGATCACCTCGTGGAGGTTGCGAGGATCAAGCCGGAAGCTCCGGGCGGCGTCCCAGAGGACCAACCACGCCGGGCCGGGCGGGGCCCCGGCCAGGGTGGCCTCCAACTGCGACCGGAACTGCTCCAGCTGCTGGCGCCGTTGGGCGGGGCTGCCCTCGCCGTCGGCGATGTCGTCGGCGACCCGGCAGAATTGGTAGACCGCGTGCAGCGCCTGGCGCCGGGAGCGGGGCAGCAGGCGGAAGGCGTAGTAGAAGTTGGCGGCGGCGGCCCTAACCTCCCGGCCGCACTCTCGGTGGGCGGCCCGAAGCTGCTGCGCCGAGGGAGCCTCGGCCGGTACCGCGGCGCTCAAGTCGCGTGCGGCGGAGCGGCCATCCGCCACGCCCAGGAGGCTCGCCAGACCGCCTGGCGCCGCCGGGCCGGGGTCAGCACCGCCTTCTCCGAGAAGACCCTGGGCCCGGCCAGGAGGGCTGCCTCGGCGGCGGCGAGCCCGCAGAGGATGAAGCTTGCCATCTCCACCCTCATGAGTCCAGGCAGCTGGCCCACGAGCGGCCATCCATCGATGAGCATCCGCCGGGCCCTCGCCACGGCATGGGTCTCCGCCGCGAGCATCCCCGGGGTCGCCTCGCCGCTCCGCCAATCCTCCTCGCTGGCGCCGTGCTGCTGGAGCAGTTCGAGAGGGAGGTAGCGGCGGCCCCGGACCCGGTCGGAGGCCACGTCCTGCCACATGTTGGCGAGCTGAAGCCCGGTGCAGATGGAGTCGGAGTGGCGCACTCGCTCGCCGTCGTGGATCCCCTCCAGGGCCAGCACCAGCTCTCCCACCGGGGTGGCCGAGAGGGTGCAGTAACGGTCCAGCTCAGCCCAGCTCTGGTAGCTGGTGACCTCCTGGTCCTGGAGGTTGGCCTGGATCAGTCGCTGGAAGGGGTCGCGGTCCAGCTGGAATTGCTCGATCACCGGCTGGAGCCGCATGAAGACTGGGTGGCGAGGCTTGCCCCCGTAGCAAGCTTCTAGCTCCTGCGACGCCAGCCCCAGCAGTGCGGTGGGGTCGCCCAGCCCCTCGTCCCCGAGATCGTCCACCAGCCGGCAGAAGCCGTAGATGGCGCCCCGCGCCTCCCGCCGATTCGGCCGCAGCAGCCAGGCCGCAATGGGGAAGTTCTCCGCCCCTCTGGCTTGGTCCTGGCGCCGGCGCGAGTACTCGGGGAGCGCCACCGGCCCACGCTCCCCCTGCGCCTCCAGCCCGAGCGCCGGGGCCGGGGAGGTCATCCCGGGGTGCTCCGGCGGGCCCTCTCGGGCCGCAGCACCCGGGCCAGCGCCATCACCGGGAACACCGTTGCGTAGAGGTGGTAGCGGAGGTAGAAGGCCCGCGGGAAACCGGTTCCGGTGAAGTGCTGATCGGTCCAGCCCCCGTCCCCCTCCTGGTGGCGGAGGAGCCAGCCAGCGGCAGCGTCCGCGGCGAGGCTCAGCTGGCCTTGGGGGTCCAGCTCGGGGGTCGACTCCGAGGCCGCCAGCAGGGAGAGCAGCGCCCACGCGGTCTGCGAGGGTGTGGGGTCGCCCTTGCCGATGTGGCTGCGGTCGTCGTACGAGAGCACCGACTCGCCGAAGCCGCCCGAGGCCTGCTGGTTGATCCGGACCCACTCGCCGATCCGGTGCAGGCGGGCGTGGTCCATGGAGGCCCCGGCTGCCGCCAGAGCCGTCGCCGCCGCAGCCCCGCCGTAGACGTAGTTGACCCCCCAGCGCCCGTAGTAGGCTCCCTCGCCCTCCTCCGACTGGCGCAGCCACGCGAGCGCCCGCTCCTTGGCCGGCTCCAGATCGGCGCCGCCCAGCCGGGCGAAGGCTTCGATGACGTGGGCGGTGACGTCCGGGCTGGGCCGGTCCAGCATCTCGCCGAAGTCCGAAATGGGGAGCTTCTCCACCCAGGTGCGGTTGTTGTCGGCGTCGAAGGCGCCGTAGCCGCCGTCGCTGCCCTGCATGACCACCAGCCAGGCCAGCGCCCGTCGTATCGCCGCCCCCACGTCGGTCGCCTCGTCGCGGTTGTGGCCGGCCACCCTCAGCGCCGAGAGCACGACCGCGGTGTCGTCGGTGTCGGGGTACTGATCGTTGTAGAGCTCGAAGGGCCAGCCGCCGGGTGCTCCCTTGGGGCGCCGCACTGCCCAGTCCCCGACCTTGGTGACCTCGCGTTCCAGCAGCCACTGGACCGCGCCCCGGATCGCCTCGTGCTGGGAGGGGACCCCGGCATCGAGAAGAGCCCAGACGGCCAGCGCCGTGTCCCACACCGGGGAGATGCAGGACTGGAGCCGAAAGCCCTGCTCGTCCTCGATTCCGAAGGTCTCGAGCGTCTCCAGGCCCCTCCGCATCACCGGGTTGTCCAGCCGGTACCCGCGGGCCCGCAGTGCCATCACCCCATAGACCCAGGGGGGTTGGATGCCCGCCCAGGAGCCGTCCTGCTCCTGATGCTCCAGGATCCAGCGCTCGGCCCGGGCCAGGGCCGAGCGCTGGCGGACCCCCGCCTGGGGCAGCCGGCTGTAGGTTCGCAGCGCTCGGTCCACCACCTTCCAGGTGGCCGTGCCGTGGCTCGGTCGGCGCGGCCCGAGAGGCAGCTCCTCGCGGGTGGGGGAGTCCAGGGGAAAGACGGTGCGCTGACTGCGCAGGATGGTCAGGGGGACGGTGGTGGCCCTGGCCCAGGAGGCGAGGTCATAGATGCTGCCCAGCTGGTGGGCCGGCACCAGCATCCACTCCGGAGGGATGACCGGGATCTCCTGCCAGGGCCAGAGTCCGCCCAGGGCCAACCAGATCCTGGTGAAGACGCGGGTCGCCCGCAGGCCGCCTCGGGACACCACGAAGCCCCGGGCCAACGCCACCTGGGGGTCGTCGGCAGGGACCCCGGCCGCCCGAAGTGCCACCCAGGCCTCGGCGGTGATGCTGATGTCGCCACTCAGCTCGGGCGCCATGCCGAAGCTGCCGTCGGGGCGCTGCTGCCGGCGCAGGTAGCGGATCACCGCAGCCTCCCGATCGGGGTTGGCAAGCCCCAGGTAGCGCTGCAGCAGCAGGTACTCGGCCGTGATCGAGGCGTTGCTCTCCAGCTCGCCCATCCACGACCCGTCAGGTGCCTGGCGCGCCAGGAGCTGGGCCACTGCCCGCTCCAGGGACCGCGCCAGCTCCGGGCGCGGTGCGGCGCGGTCGTCCGCTCTCCTACCCGTCTCCGACCCCAGCTCCAGGGTCAATACCAGCGCTCCCCCAACCAGCGGCAGAGCACCTCCAGCTCATCTGCCCCCGGATCCGCCAAGGGCAGCTTGGCGGCGGCCACCAGGGCCCGCTCGGTCCAGGTGGTCGTGAGTCCCTGGCAACGCTCCGCTATCCCCGACTCGCGCAGCAGCCGGACCGCCCCGGGCAGCGCGCCGGAGGGCATCCCCGGGGGCTCCAGCCAGGCGCGAGCGATCTCGCCCAGCTGCCCGTTGCCGGTGAGCGCCAGCACCATCGGCAGCCCCTGCTTGCCCCGCAGCAGATCGTTGCCCACTGGCTTGCCGGTCTCGGTCGAGTCACCGAAGACCCCGAGGACGTCGTCCCGGAGCTGGAAGGCGACCCCAAGAATCCGGCCGAAGTGCTCGCAGGCGGCCACGGTGGCGTCCGGGGCCCCGGCGGCAATCGCTCCCAGCGCGGCTGCGGCGCCCATCAGGGCCCCGGTCTTGCGCTCCACCATCTCCAGGTACCGGGGCAGGCTGGCCGGTGGCGCTCCGGTGGCGGCGAGATCCGCCTGTTGGCCGCCAACCATCTCCAGGGTGGCCCGGCTGAGGTTGAGGCTGGCTTTGGTGCTGGCCAGCGGTGGCAGGTTGGCGGCGGAGATGACGCGGAATGCGGCGGCGAGCAGGGCGTCCCCGGTGTTGAGGGCGGAAGCCAGGCCGTCCCGGACCCAGAGGGCGGGCTGACCCCGCCGAGAGCGGTCTCCGTCGACGATGTCGTCGTGGAGGAGGGAGAAGTCGTGAACCAGCTGGACCGCCACCGCCAGGGGCAGGGCGCTCCCCTCAGTGGCTCCCAGCGCTTCGGCCAGTGCGATGGTCAGGGTGGGGCGCAGAGCCTTGCCGGCTCGGGCGCCGGGGAGCAGGCCGAGATGATAGCGAGCCGGGTCGCAGATCTCCGCGGGGAGGGCGGCCACCACCTCGCGCAGGCCCGACTGGATCTGCTGGTGGTGCCGGGCCAGGAGCTCCTGGCCCGCCCTCGCCCGCTGCTCCGAACGCGAGCCTGCGCCGGCGGTGACCTGGTCAGAGGTCACGGCAGACCGTCTCAACCTCGTCGACCACCCAGCCCGGGGTTGAGGTGCCCGAGGTGATCCCCACCCGTTGTCCGGGCTCAAACCAGCTGGGTTCGATCTCGGACGCGGTCTCGACCTGGAAGGTCGGTCGCCGGTGGGCGCAGGTCTCGGCCAGAGCCCTGGTGTTGGCCGACCCTCTGCCTCCCACCACCAGCACCACGTCCGCCTGGCCCAGAAGCTCGCTGACGGCCTCCCGCTGGCGCTGGTTGACCACCGGGCAGGTGGTCTCGTGGACCTCGAGCTCCCCGGTGCGGAGCCGCAGCCGCTCCACGATCTGGTGGAAGCGCCACTGGGGAAAGGTGCTCTGGCAGACCACTCCCCGCCGGTCACGCCAGGGGAGGGTGTCCGCCTCCTCCTCGGTGGCGACCACCTCGACCGCCGTGTTCTCACCCTGCGCCGCCCACCCCACCACCCCGCGCACCTCGGAGTGGGCCGCCTGGCCCACCACCACGACGCTGAGGCCGTCGGCTCCCAGCCGGCTGGCGTGAAGCTGGACTCGGCGCACCAAGGGACAGGTGGCGTCGATCACCGTCAGGCCCCTCGCCTGGGCCTCGGCGAAGAGCCGGGGGGCGGCCCCGTGAGCGGTGACAACCACCTGCGCGCCGGGCGACCCCGGCAGCTGGTCGGCACACCTCAACCCCTGCTTCTCCAGATGCTCCAGCGCCTTGGCATTGTGGACCACCTGGCCCAGGGCCACCGTCTCCCGGCCGGTCCCAAGGGCCTCCGCGGCCAGCTCCAGGGCGTCACGAACGCCGAAACAGAAGCCAGTGTGCCGGGGCCGCAGGGTTTCCATGCTAAGCACTCTACCCGAGTCCCGGTCCGTTAAAGGACCTAAACAGTCCCACCGCTCGGTGCACCTGCTCCTGATCTCGATCCTCGTTACGGGACCCGCCCCGAATATAACCGAACCGTGAGACTTGGCCCTGGATGACCCGGCCGGTTGGGAGCCGACCGCGGCCCCGGACCGCGCTAACGTTAGGACCGTGCGTGCGCTCGTCTTCGACCCCGCTCCCCAGCGGCTGCCCCTGGCTGGGATGGCCACTCGGATCCGGCCCCGGTGGGGCCTGGGTGGAGCCTCGCTGCTGGCGCTCCGGGAGATCCCGGAGCCGGCGGCGCCGGCTCCAGACTGGGTCCGGGCCCGGGTGCTCCGCTGCGGGATCTGCGGCAGCGACGTCAAGGAGGTTCTGCTCCAGGCCGCCAGCGACAACCCTCTCAGCGGGCTGGTCTCGTTCCCCCACGTCCCCGGCCACGAGATCGTGGCCCGGGTCGAGGAGCCAGGGATCGCGTCGGCGCTGGAGGCTGGTCAGCTGGTGGTGGTGGACCCCTGGGTGGGGTGCCGGGCGCGGGGACTGCCGACCCTGTGCCCCGCCTGTCAGCGGGGCTTTCCACCACACTGCTGGTGCGTGCCCGACGGAGGCCCCTGGGGCAGCGGTCGGGGGATGCACCTGGGCAACATCCGGGGCCTTCCCGGCGGCTTCGCTGAGGTCATCGTGGCCCACCCCAGCCAGTGCCACCCGTTGCCCCCGGACTTGACCGCCGAGCTGGGGGTGCTGGCCGACCCGCTGGCGGTGGCCCTGCACGCTCTGGAGCGCTCCGGGCCCGAGCCCATGGGCCCCATCGTGGTGCTGGGGGCGGGGACCATTGGGCTGGCACTGACGCTGGCTGCCCGGCTGCGCTGGCCGGGGCTGCCGGTCTGGGTCACCGCCGCCTGGCCCCATCAGCTGGAGCTGATCCGCGGCCTGGGCGCGGAGCCGCTTCCGGTCGCGGCCCGCGAGGTGGTCCCCGAGCTGGCCTCGAGGACGGGGGGACGGCTGGTCCGACCCTGGCGAGGCGGTCCCTGGGTGTTGGGGGCCGGGGCCGGCTTGGTGATGGACTCGATTGGGAGCAGCTCCACCATGGAGCTGGCCCTGCGCTGCCTCGGTCCCCGGGGCCGCATCGTGGTGGTCGGCGTGGCCAGGCCGCAGCGGACCGAGACCACCCTCGCCTACTACAAGGAGGCGGAGATCATCGGCTCCAACGGCTACGGCAGGAGCGAGCTCGTCGAGGGTCGACCGCACCTGCTAGCACTGGCCCTGGGAATCCTCGCCGAGCACGCCGACCAGCTGGGCCGCTGGTGCACCCACAGCCTGCCCGTGAGTCGCTACCGGGAGGCTTTCCGGCTGGCGGCCGACCCCGGTCGGGAGGGCTCGATCAAGGTCAGCCTGCAGCTCGAGGACGGGCGGGGAGATCCTGGTCGCCCGGCTCAGCCGGCCGCCTGAGTCCCCGAGGAGCGGGGCCGGGAGGTGGGCTCGACCCCGGCTCCCACAGGGCTCTCCGAGGTCAGGGCCAGGGCTTGCGCTCAGCCTGCCGAGCGTCCTCGCCAGAGACTTCCCAACAGGAGCGCGGCCACCGCCAGCGGGAGGAGCCAGGCGCTCACCCCGCCTCCGCCTCGGCTGAGCACCCAGGCCAGGATGATGAGCACTCCGACACCGACCGCGATCTCCGGAGTGTCCCCCACGACGAACTCATAGCAGAACCGGCCAGCCGCAGCCAGCCAGCTCCCTATCCTCACGCCGGGCCCGCCACCGAGGCCCCGCCTGCGGACCGGCTCAGCCACTTCGCCGCGGCCCAGGCCAGGGCGCCGTAGAAGGCGAGCAGCCCCAGCAGGGCCACGTCCGCGCCGGGCCAGCGCACCCCGACACCTTCGCCGCCCCAGAAGGTGCCGAAGGTCACCAGCATGAGGCCGACACCGAGCTTCATCGCGTTCTCCGGGACCTCCCGCAGCTGTCGCGAGACGGCCACCCCGGCTCCGCCCACCACCAGCACCGCGGCCGCGGCCGCGACCACGGCGATCCCCAGGCGCCCGGAGCTCAGCCCCAGGGTGAGTACGATCATCACCACCTCGAGTCCCTCCAGGAGGACCCCCTTGAAGCTGATGATGAAGCCGGTCGCGTCGCGGCCGGCCCCACTGCGGGGGAGGCCGGAGAGGCGCTCGACCTCGCGGCGGTAGCTGGCGTCCTCGTCGTGCTTGGATCGGTAGCCGCTGGCCCGCAGGACCGCCTTGCGCAACCACTGCAGTCCCAGCACCAGCAGCAGGCTGCCGACCACCACTCGAAGGGTGTTGATGGGCACGTAATGCACCAGCGCCGGGCCGCAGATGGCGACCGCCGCTGCCAGGCAGACCAGGGCGGCGCCAGCCCCCTCCAGGGCGGAGCGCCAACCCCGCGTGAATCCCGACGCCAGCACGATGGTGAGGGCCTCCACCATCTCCACCGCGCTGGCGCCGAAGACCGTCAGGGCGATGAGGACGGTCCCCGTCAACTCGGCGCCCCCGCCGTGGTGGCGCTTGCCATGCGTCGGCGATTGTCCTTCATGGGCGGATCCCAGGCCTGATGCCGACCCACCTCCAATGCGGGGGCGACACTTCCCCGGTGCGGGCTGGCGACGGTGCCGCGGACGAGGTTCCTGGGCGCGCGGTGCCGAGGCGGCACGGGTCTGGCGCCACCTGGCCGGACCCCCAGGTTTGGCTGCCCTGGGGGACGGGAAGACTGATCAGCGCTGGGCCCAGCCCACAGCGAAGTGACCCTGGAGTGAAACCTTGAGCGAAGAACCAGAGCCGACCGCCGCTCCCAAGAGGCGGTCCCCGGAGACCCCAAAGATCGAGACGTTGCCGCTGGTGCCGCTCCGGGACAACGTGGTGCTGCCCCTTCAGCTGGCCCCCCTGGGCGCCGGTCGGGACCGCTCGGTGGCCAGCCTGGAGGCCGCGGTGGCGGCTGAGGGCAAGGTGGTGCTGGCGGTCCAGCGCCAGAGCGAGCTGGACGAGGTCCAGCTCCTGGACCTGTACCCGATCGCCACCGTGGCCCAGATAGGTGCCTTCCGCCGCGGCACGGCCGGGGCCCAGGTTCTGGTGGAGGGCCAGCGCCGGGTCCGATTGATCGAGCTGGAGGTGGGCGAGACCTGGACCGCCAAGGTCGTCGAGATCCCCGAGATTGAGCCCGTGGGCACCGAGATTGACGCCCTGGCGGGATCGGTCCGCCAGCTCTTCGCCGACTACGTGGCGGCCGGGGCCGCAGTCGCCCCCGAGCTGGCCGTGGCAGTCGCGCGGGCCAAGGAACCCGGCAAGGTCGCTGACCTCACCGGGACCGCTCCCGACCTCGATCCCCAGGACCGGATCGCACTGCTCCAGGAGCCCGATGTCGAGCGCCGCCTGCGGGGTCTGGTGCCGCTGCTGGCACGTCAGCTCGAGGTGGCCCAGCTGCGCAACAAGATCCAGCAGGACGTGGCCCAGACCATCAACCAGGGCCAGCGCGAGGCGATTCTCCGGGAGCAGCTCAAGGCCATCCGCAAGGAGCTGGCCGAGGTCGGTGGCGAGTCCACGGCCGAGGACGACCTGCGGGAGCGGATCGACGCTGCCGGCATGCCCGACACGGTTCACGCCCGGGCCCTCAAGGAGCTGGACCGGCTGGAGTCGCTGCCCAGCGCCTCCCCCGAGGTGGGGATCGTGCGCACCTACGTGGAGTGGCTGGCCGACCTCCCCTGGCATGACGCTGGGGCGGAGCGGGTCGACATCCGCGAGGCGGCCCGGATCCTCGACGAGGACCACTACGGGCTGCCCAAGGTCAAGGAGCGGATCCTGGAGTGGATGGCGGTCCGCAAGCGGGTGCTGGATCGCCGGGCTGCCGCGGTCGCGACCGAGGCCGCCCAGGGAATGCCGGAGGCCGCCCCGGGAGCGCCGGAGGCCGCCGCCGCTCCCCAGCCCGCGGTCGAGGACCCCGGCCCCCAGCCCCATCCGCTGCAGACCCCGATCCTCTGCTTCGTGGGCCCGCCCGGAGTTGGCAAGACCTCGCTGGGTCGGAGCATCGCCCGCGCCCTGGGACGCAAGCTGGTGAGGGTCTCCCTGGGCGGAATTCGCGACGAGGCGGAGATCCGCGGACATCGGCGCACCTACATCGGGGCACTGCCGGGCCGGGTGATTCAGGCCATGAAGCAGGCCGGCACCAAGAACCCGGTGATGATGCTCGACGAGATCGACAAGGTCGGCCTCGACTTCCGCGGCGACCCCTCGGCGGCGCTCCTTGAGGTGCTGGACCCGGAGCAGAACCGGGAGTTCTCCGACCACTACCTGGAGGTCGCCTACGACCTCTCCCAGGTCCTCTTCATCACCACCGGCAACGTCCTCGACACCATCTCGGCCCCGCTCCGGGATCGGATGGAGATCATCCACATCACCGGCTACACCGAGGAGGAGAAGCTGGGGATCGCTAAGCAGCACCTGGTGCCGCGACAGATGGACCAGCACGCCCTCGACTCCACCGAATTGGAGATCACCGATGAAGCGCTCCGCACGGTGATCCGAAGCTACACCCGCGAGGCGGGGGTGCGCGGACTCGAGCGGCAGCTGGCCCAGGTGATGCGCAAGGTTCCCCGCCGGCTGGTGGAGAATCCCGAGCTCAAGTCGGTCCGGGTCGGCCCCGACGACCTCATCGAGTACCTCGGCCCGGCGCGGTTCGACCACGACGCGGCCCAGGACGAGGAGCGGGTGGGGGTCGCCACCGGAGTGGTGGTCTCGGACGTGGGCGGTGACCTGGTCACCGTCGAGGCGCTGGCGATCGCCGGTCGCACCGAGATGCAGCTCACCGGGCAGATCGGGGACGTGATGCAGGAGTCGGCGCGAGCCGCCCTCTCCTGGGTGCGCGTCCACGGGTCCGAGTACGGGGTCAAGCAGAACTTCTTCGACGACCACGGGGTCCACATCCACGTGCCCGCCGGGGCCATCCCCAAGGACGGGCCCTCGGCCGGGGTGACCCTCACCACCGCCCTGGTGTCGGTGGCCAGCGACCGCCCGGTCCGTCACGACCTGGCCATGACCGGCGAGGTCACCCTGCGGGGCCGGATCCTCCCCATCGGCGGGGTCAAGGACAAGCTGCTGGCAGCGCACCGGGGAGGGATCAAGGTCTTCCTCCTTCCCGAGCGCAACCGGCGAGATCTCTACGAGATCGAGAGCTCCCAGCTCGAAGGCATGGAGGTGGTCTTCGTGCGCTCGCTGGGCGAGGTCCTGGATCGCGCCCTGATGGCTCCGGTGGAGGCTCGGCCGCAGCGCCGCCCGGTGGGGTTCGGTCTCACCCCGCCGGCACCCCCCGCCGCGGTGGCCGCCTCCAACTGAGGCCGGCAGCATCTCAGCTGGGCGGGAGTCCCAGCCGGGTCAGGAGGTCGTCGACGATCTTCCCGGTGGCACCCCAGACGAAGTGCTCGCCAGCGGGGTAGCCGGTGGCCTCGAAGCTGCCCCCGGAGACCGTGACCCGGCGGGCCACCCTCACCGGCCGGCCGCCCCCGGGCAGCAGGGGGAGCCAGAAGAAGGCCTCGACCTCGTCCGCGGCGGCCCGGGGCTCGAAGGACCGCCGGAGCAGCCCGACGAACGGGGTGACGGCGAAGCCGGAGTTCCGGATGGCGACCACGGTCGCCCGGCCGCAGAGCTCCACCGCGTCCCCCGGCACCTGGAGCTCCTCCTCCGCCTCCCGGAGGGCGGTCCGCCACAGCGGCCCGTCCCCCGGCAGAGGACTCCCGCCCGGCAGCCCCACCTGCCCAGGGTGAGAGTGCAGCCCCGAACTGCGAAGCAGGAGCAGCAGGGGGAGCTCGGGAGAGCCGCCGTCGATGAGGGCGAGCACCCCGGCCGGTCGCAGTGGCGGCTCTGGAGGGGAAGGGTCGCTGCCCTCGAGGGGGTCCAGGGCGCCCAGCAGCCGCCGCAGCCCCGCCGGCTCCTCGGCTGTTCCTGGGGCTGGGCTCAGAACCTGATCCTGCCGACGATCAGCAGCACCGCCACCACCACCACCGCCACCATGAGCAGCGACAGTAGGACCAGTCCACCCCTTCGGCGCACCTTGGGTTCCAGCCCGTAGGGCTCGAGCGTGATCAGGTGGGTGCCGGCTCCGGTCGGGGTCGCCCCGGTCTGATCGCCCTCGTGCGGATAGGGGAGCGACTCGGCCCGGATCGACGCCGGGGTCGTCCCGGGCTCCAGCGGCCAGCCCCGGGGCGCGTGGCTGACCGGCTGGGCGCGCTCCTCCGGCTCCGGCCCGGCCGCTTCGGGCACCTCCTGAGGTGCTTCCGGCGGGGAGGGTTCGGCCGGCGCGGAGGCGGGCACCGCAGGAGCCGGTGCCGGTCCCCAGCGGACGGGCGGGGGCGCCGCCGACGAGACCTCTCCGTAGGGGAGGCCCCGGAGGGCGGCGTAGAACTCCATCCCACTCTGGAACCGCTCGGCCGGGTCGGTCGCCAGGGCGCGGATCATGGCCCGGTCCACCCGGCTGGGGATCTGGGGCCGGAGCCGGCTCGGGCTTTCGATCTGGCCGTCGACGCCGGGCGGGCGGCCCACCAGGAGGTAGTAGACCAGCGCCGCCAGCCCCCAGAGGTCCCCGGCCAGGCAGGGCTCGGCGCTGCTCGGCGCCTCCGGTGGCCGGAAGGCGCGGGTGATGTCAACCCAGGAGGCCTGCGGGGTGACCCGGCTCACCACGGCACGGATCGAGTGTCCGGTGAGGACCGGTCCCTGGGTCGACATCGCCACGGTGGCCGGCTGAACGTCGCCGTGCACCAGACCGAGAGAGTGGAGCCGGTCCACGGTCTGCGCCAGCGGTCCGGCCACGGCGAAGACGCCCGGGGCCCGGCCGGCCTGGAGCAGGCTGACCAGGAACCCGCCGGGGGCGTTGTCGGTGGCCAGGTAGACCAGCGGGGAGCGCAGCTCTTGGACCCCGATTTCAAGAACATGGAGCAGCCCTGGCACCCGATCGGCGCGGCCGTCGCCGGCCAGGTGCTGGAGGGTCTCCAGGAAACCGGCGGCGGTGGCATAGGGCTCTCGGAAGGTCCACAACAGGACGGATCGGCCGCTGGAGAGGACCGTGGCCCGGTGGATGCTGGCGTACGGCAGCACCTGAAGCCGCCCACCGATCCGGTAGCGCCCGACGTTGGCACCGGTTAGTTCATCGACCCGCAAGGCACTCCAATCTTAGAGGTCGCTCGCCAGCGCCCATCTCGAGCCTCGGCGTTCCTATGCTCTGAGCGCGATGGAACTCCACGATCCGGGCGGGTGGCCATGGGACCCAGCGACTTTCTGAGGCTCTCCGCGGTACCCGCTCAGCTAGTCTGCGGCTGCGGCCAGCGCCTCCGCCGCAGCCACCTCCAGTATCTCGGCCAGGGTCGCAGCGCCCCGGTGTACCTCTGCCCCGGCTGTGGCCTCGCCTACCGCGGGCACGACACCGAGGCCTCCTCAGAGCGGCCCCCCGGCCGCAGCCGGCGGCCGCTCCCGGACCAGGGTCACCCCGACAATCCGGTGATCGACGAGGCGGCGGCGGCGCAGCTCCGCGAGCTGTTCCCCGGTCCCTGACCCCGGTCAGCCCGGGCCGACGTACCGCTCCAGCCAGTCGGCTCCCACGGCGGCCACCTCGGCACGGTCCACATCCACGCTGAGCCCGTGGCCGCTCCGGGGGAAGATCCGGAGGGCGCGCACGTCGGAGCTCACAGCTCCCACGATCCGGCTGGCGCTGGAGGCATCGATGACCTTGTCCCGGCCTCCCTGGAGCACCAGCAGGGGGCGGAACACCGCGGCGAGCTCCGATCGGACCAGGCGCCCCAGCCGGGCGACCTCGCCAATCGACCGGGTGGGCCTCCGGGCGTAGTTGTAGAGCTGCCCGATGGCGCTCGCGTCGTAGAGATCAACCTCCTCCGAGGCAACGTCCCAGCGCACCAGTCGGCCGCCCAGCGGCAGCAGCCGCACCCGCCAATCCCGGATCGAGAGGAAGCCCGACTGGGAGACCAGCGCCCGGAGGTCGCCGCGGGTGGCGGCCAGGTGGAGGGCCAGGGTCGCCCCCATCGACTGGCCCGCCACCCCCACCCAGTGGCAGCGCCCGGTGAGCTCGTCCAGGGCCTGGTCGGCAGAGCGGATCCAGTCCCGGTGGTCGGTCCGCTCCAGCACTTCCGGCGAGCTCCCGTGCCCGATCAGGAGGGGAGCGTAGACGGTGAACCCCCGGGCGACCAGCACCTCGGCCAGGGGCCGCATCTCGGGGGGGGTGCCTGCGAAGCCGTGAAGCAGGAGCACCCCGCGGTCCCCATCGCCCAGCCAGTAGGGGGCGATGCGGTCCCAGGGAAGCGCGTCCATCTGTCTAGAGGCCACTGGCCACCATCATCAGGGGGAGGGTACCCGAGCCGGGCCCAGCTCACTCTTTAGACTCGCCTGATGACTACGACCACCCCCATCCCGGCGGCTCCTCCCGCCGGTACGGTGGTGCCGGTACCGGTGCCAAGGCGGGGCCCGGCCCGGATGGGACCCCGTCTGCGGGCGCTCCTCGACCTCTGTCCCCCGGGGGGCCCCGTCGCCGACGTCGGCAGCGGACATGGCCGGCTGGCGCTGGAGCTGAAGCGCCGGGCTCCTCACCTGGAGGTCTACGCGACCGAGCTCCGGGCCGGGCCGGCCGGCGAGCTCCGCCGGCTGCTCAGCGACCGCAGCGGAGTCCGGATCCTGGAGGGGGAGGGGCTGGTACCGCTGGCCGGGTTGGGCTGTCGCGGGGCGGTGATCGCGGGGATGGGGGGCAACACCCTGGCGCGGATCCTGGAGCGCGACCGCGAGCTGGCCCGCCAGCTGGACTGGATCTGCCTCCAGCCCGCCCAGCGTCGGGGGCGGCTGGAGGACTGGCTCCAGGCGGAGCGCTGGTACCCCTGCGAGCAGCGCCAGGTCGTCGAGCGGGGCCACGCCTACCAGACCTACCTGGTGGCGCCCAGATGAAGCCAGCGGAGACACTGGCCGAGATCGAGGCCCTCGACCTTCGCCATCAGGCCCTGCTGGGGGAGCGGGAGGCGATCGCGGTGCGCGCCAAGACCGATCCCACCGTCCGCCAGTTGAGGCAGCGCCGTGCCCAGCTGGAAGCGAAGGCTCAGGAGCAGGCCTCAGCGCTGCGGCAGCTGGAGCTGGAGACCGCCGCGCTGGGCGAGCGGGCCAAGAGCCATCAGAAGGCGATCTACGACGGCAGTGTCCGTCACCCCGCTGACCTCCAGCGCCGCCAGCACGAGCTGGAGACCCTGCGAGGAAGGATCGCTGTCCTGGAGGAGACCGAGCTGGCCCAGATGGAGGCCCAGGAGCAGTCGGAAGCCGAGCTGGCCCAGATCCGCGCTGAGCTGGCCGGCCGGGAGCGCGAGGTGGAGCTGGCCCGTCAGGCCGACCGCGACCGGGCGGAGGGGCTTGCCGCCGAGCTGATCGCCGTAGCCGAGGAGCGGCAGCGGCTGGTGGAGTCGGCCCCGGGCGCCGCCGTCCGCGCCTACGAGCGAACTGTGGCCCGGCGCCGGCCGGCGGTGGCCCGGGTGGTGGGGGGGACCTGCAGCGGCTGCCGCCTCCCGCTGGCTCCGCGGCTGCTCCAGGAGGCGCGGGGGGAGGAGTTGGTCACCTGCGAGAACTGCGAGCGGATTCTCCTGCTTTGAGCGCTGACCAGCGGTCGCCGTCGACCTGGGTTGACGGCTACTGCGACGGGGCCTGCAGCGGTAACCCTGGGCCTGGTGGCTGGGCGTACCGCATCGAGTGGCCGGACGGCCCCGAGGAGGGTTCGGGCGGTGAGCCCAAGACCACCAACAACCGGATGGAGTTGGTCGCCGCCAGGGAGGCCGTGGCGGCCTTCCTCAGCCGCCGTCGAGATGGTCAGGGGCTGCGTCTCCACACCGACTCGCGCAACGTGATCGGTTGGCTCAGCGAGAACTGGAAACGCAAGCTCAACCTCGACCTCTACCCCGAGCTGGACCGCCTGATCGCCGGCCTGGGCCCCAGCCTCAGCTGGAAGCACGTGCGCGGCCATCGCGACAACCTCGGCAACAACCGCGTGGACCAGCTGGCCGTGGCCGCCTGCCAGGAACAGAGGACCGCTGAGGGCTGAACCGGCCACCGCCCCGGGCCCCGGCCGGCAGGCTGGTGCGCCCGGAGAGGAATCGGGCCGCGGCGGTGCGGCGTGGATCTTGGGCCCTCGCGTCGCTGGAGGGGGCGGGCGGTGTTGCCCCACTGGCCGGCCAGCTGACGCGCCGGGGTCGAGGTGGCGTTAGGATGGCCCGGGATGGCGGGCAGATGACCGCGGTCGGGCTGCGCCCGGTCGAGGAAAGTCCGAGCTCCACAGAGCAGGGCGCCGGGTAACACCCGGCGAGGGAAACCTCAGGGAGAGTGCCACAGAAAGACACAGCCAGCGGAAACGCTGGCGAAGGTGAAATGGTGGGGTAAGAGCCCACCGGCAGCCGGGTGACCGGCTGGCCAGGTAAACCCCGCCCGGAGCAAGACCCGGCAGGGTGCGGGTGGAGACACCCCTGGGCGGCTCGTCCAGTGGCACCCGGGTGGGTCGCTAGAGGCGTCGGGCAACCGCCGCCGTAGATGGATGGTCATCACCCCTCGGGGGGAGCCCGCACGGCGGGAGGCCCGAGGGGCACAGAACTCGGCTTACCGCCCGCCTTCCCACTCCCCGCAGGGGGGCTCGCCCCCCTGCGCCGCCTCCCGATCGCCGGCAGGGGCCCACCGACGAGAATTCAGGGACAATTCCCCCAATTCAATAGCGAGAGTGAGGCGGTCTGGACAACAGACTCTCCCAAGCTATTGCGTTGCGCAACCGTTCGTGCTAATGTGCCCATCACCTCCCGGCTGGGGGAAATGTGGTGAATGTGGCGGAAGCCATTCAGGATGAACAGTTGGCAAGGGAGGCGAGATGGCGTTCTCGGGCCGCTACGAGCACTCCCTGGATGAGAGGGGCCGGGTGGCGATCCCCGCCCGCTTTCGGGAGGAGCTTCGCGGCGGCTGGGTCACCACCCACCCGGCGGGCTTCCTGCTGATGTACCCCCAGCGCGACTGGGAGGCGCTCACCGCCGAGTTTCGCTATGACCTGATCGCCGAGGCCGGCTACAGCGGCTTCGTGCGTCGCCTCTACGCCGACTCCCAGGAGATCACCTGGGACAGCCAGGGCCGGATCCTGCTCCAGCCGCGGCTGCGCCAGCACGCTGGGCTGGAGTCCAACGTCGTCTTCGTAGGCGTCAACAACGTCGTCGAGGTCCACTCCGACCAGAGCATCAGCGTCCAGGCCGGCCCCCTCAACTCTGACGAGTGGGAGTCGATGCGCCTGACCGTGGCCGGGCAGCACCAGCCCCGCAGCCTGGCCCAAGGCCCCGAGGCGGGTCCCCCGTGAGCGTCATGCTGGGGGTGATGCCCCGTCCCGCCCGCCGCACCGCACTGGCTGGGGCCGCACGCCCGCGACACCTTCAAGGCACCCACGAGCCGGTGATGCTCAATGAGCTGCTGGAGCTGCTGCAGCCACGCCCGGGCCAGGTCGTGGTCGACGCCACCCTGGGCGCCGGGGGCGTCTCGAAGGCCTTTCTCCAACACGTCCTCCCAGGCGGGCGGGTCTTGGCTTTGGATCGAGATCCGTCCGCCGTCTCCTCCGCCCAGCGTCGGTTCGCCGAGCACGGTCGGGCCTTCACCGCGGTGGTGGGGCGCTTCTCGGACCTGGAGCGGATCGCCGCCGAGCACCAGGTGGAGCCCGACGTCGTGGTCATGGACCTCGGCATCTCCTCACTCCAGCTGGACGATGCCCGGCGCGGCTTCAGCTTCCGGGTGGAGGGACCGCTGGACATGCGAATGGATCCCACCTTGCAGAAGCTGACCGCCGCCGAGATCGTGGCCGGATCCAGCGAGGCGGAGCTGGCCGACCTGTTCTTCGAGTTGGGCGAGGAGCGGCAGTCCCGCCGGATTGCCCGCGCTATCGTCGGGCGCCGGGCCTCGGCCCCGATCCGCACCACCACCGACCTTGCCGAGATATGCGCGGCGGCGCTGCCGCGCCGCTTCTGGCCCAAGCACATCCACCCCGCCACCAGGGTCTTCCTGGCCCTGCGGGTGGCGGTCAACGACGAGCTCGAAGAGCTCCGCCGCGGCATCCTTGCATCCACTCAGATTCTTCGGCCCGATGGGCGATTTGGGACGCTCTCCTTCCAGCCGTCCGAGCACAGACTTCTCAAGCACTCCCTCAACGTCCTAGCCAGCAACTGTGTTTGCCCGTCCCAACAACTGGTCTGCACCTGCGCCCATCGGGCTACCCTCTCCATCCTCACCCGGCGCTCGATCAAGCCCTCCCCTGAGGAGGTCGAGCGCAATCCCAGAGCTCGCTCGGCGCAGCTCCGGGTCGCGGTCAAGCTAGCCACGGCCGGCCCCTAGGTCCGCCCCTCGGGCAGGTCGCGCCGACCCGCTCCGTCCTCCTCTCCGTCTCAGCAACAGTCCCACCCCTCACCTCGGAAAAGCCCAGATGACCACCATCGCCGCCGGCTCCCGCGCCCGGGCGCGATTCCTCCCCTTCGATGAGGACGAGTGGGCCCAGGCCCGGACCCGGCGCCAGGGCCTGTCCCGCTCGCTGGTGTTCTGGCTGCTGCTGCCCGCCCTCATGGCCCTGGTCACGGTGGGGGTCATGTACGCGTCCCAGACGGCCCAGGCCACCGCGCTCACTTACCGGATCGCCGCCCTGAGGGCGGACAAGGCTCAGCTCCTGTCGACCGAGCAGCTGCAGCTCCAGCGGCTGGACCAGCTCCAGAGCGCCGGCCAGGTCGCCCAGGCCGCCAGCAGCCTGGGACTGGCTCCGCCGTCGGCCTGGGCGGTCGTGAACCCACCCCACTCGTCCGCAGACCCCCTGCTCCCGGTGCTGGTCGCCCTCCGGGGCGGATGAGAGGTGGCGTCCCGGTCCCAGCACCGCCCCCGGACCGGTCCGGTCCCGCGCCGCCGTCCGGCTGATCTGGCCGGCCCCGCGGAGTCCGAGGTCCGCCTTCCCCCCGCCGGAAGGCGGATGGTGGTGTTGGCGGGCCTCTTGGTGCTGGCGCTGCTGCTGATGGCGGCCCGACTGGTCGACCTGGAGGTGAGCCAGGGCCAGCAGCTGGCGGCGGCTGCGATCGCTCAGCAGGAGCAGTCGTTGATCGTGCCCGCCGAGAGAGGGCTGATCCTCGATGACGACGGCCAGGTGCTGGCCGGCAACACCGTCGCCTTCGACATCTTCGCCGACCCGGAGGAGATTCCCCAGCCGCAGCGGCTTCGCGAGGCGACTCTGCTGGCCCCGGTGCTGGGAGCCTCGGTGGACGCGCTCGGCTCGCTGCTCTCCAAACCGCTCCAGTTCGTCTACCTGGCCAAGGACCAGGCCCCGGCGGTCGAGTCCAAGCTCCAGCAGCTCGACCTCGCCGGAATTGGCAGCCTGCGCGAGGAGATCCGCTCCTACGGTCCCGGAGCCGTGGCCGGGACCAGCCTCGCCTCCGACCTGATCGGCTTCGTCAACGCCGACGGGGTGGGCCAGTACGGCCTCGAGGGCTACTACGACCAAGTGCTCTCCGGCAAGCCCGGTCACCAGTCGGTGGTGCACGACCTCCAGGGCAACCCGGTGGTGCTCAGCGACCAGCCTCAGATGGCCGCCGTGAACGGGCGCACCCTGAACACTAGCATCGACCCCACGATGCAGGCGACGGTGGAGCAGGACCTCGCCGCTGAGGTCCAGCAGGACCAGGCAGCCTCCGGGACCATGATCGTGATGAACGTCAAGACCGGAGGGATCGTGGCCTGGGCTGACTACCCCTCCTACGACGCCAACGACTACGCCACCGAGCCGGTCAGCCTGTTCCAGGACGCCGGGCTGGCCAGCCTCTACGAACCCGGCTCGGTGATGAAGGTGGTGACCTTCGCCGGGGCGCTCCAGCACGGGGTGATCACCCCCGATGGGACCTTCGATGAGACCCCGGCCACGGGGCTGGTCCAGGGGGTGCAGATCCACGACTGGGACGATCGCTACCACGGAATCACCAGCTACAACTGGGTGCTGGAGGATTCCCTCAACGTTGGGGCGGTGCACGTGGAGGAGCTCGAGGGCGCCCCGGGCTTCGTCGCCAACATGGAGAACTTCGGGATCGGCCAGCCCACCGGGATCGACCTCGCCGGGGAGGAGAGCCAGGCTGTGCCCGCTCTCTCGCAGCTTTCACCGCTCCAACTGGCGACCTCCAGCTTCGGCCAGGGCGTGGTGGTCACCCCGATCGAGATGCTGGCCGCGATCAACGCCGTGGCCAACGGCGGGGTCTGGGTCCAGCCCCACGTGGTCGCCTCGATCAGTGGCGGTGGCCAGCCCACCACCTACCTCAAGCCCAAGACCCGCGAGGTGATCTCAGCCCCGACCGCCGCCACCCTGACCCAGATGATGGTGGGGGTGGTCGACGCCACCGGGGCCGACGGCTCAGCCGCCCGGATCTGGCCCATCTGGAAGGGGGAGATCGCGGGCAAGACCGGGACCGCCCAGGTGGTCCAGAACGGGGCCTACGGCAGCAACGTGGTCGACTCGTTCGCGGAGTTCCTCCCCGCCAGCGATCCCCAGTACTCGATGATCTGCGTCCTCCGCGAGCCGCAGGTGGCTCCCCAGCTCCGTTTCGCCTTCTACGACGCCGCCCCCACGGTCCGGAAGGTGACCCAGGTGTTGATCGATCGCTTCAAGCTCCAACCATAGGGTGCCGCGGATGAACTGGCTGGCGGTGGTGGCCACATTCGCTGGCGCGCTGCTGGTCTTCCCGATGGCCATCCGGGGACTGGCTCGGGTCGGCCTGCGCGAGGTGGAGCGCCCCGACGTCCCCAGCTCCCACCTCTCCAAGACCGGCACCCCGACCGCCGGGGGGGTGGTCTTCGTGGCTGCGGCGCTGGTCGTCTGGGCGGTCGTGGCCCGGGACCCGGCGGGAGGGCTGGTGGCGGGGGCCGCGGTGCTCGGCTGCGCGGTGGGGCTGGTCGATGACCGGACCAAGGTGCTCCGGGGTGAGGGGATCCGCTTCCGGCCCAAGCTCCTGGTCCTGGTGGTCTGCGCTGGATTGCTCACGGTGGGGGTCAGGGCGGTCAATGCGACCCACCAGACCGTCCCCATGCTGGGACCCCGCGAGCTCGGGGTGCTGGGGCTGGTCCTGGTCGCCTTCGCCATCCTCGCCACCGCCAACGCGGTCAACCTGACCGACGGGATCGACGGGCTGGCGGCTGGCTGCGGCATCCCCGGCCTTTGCGCCTGTGGGGCTCTGGCCATGCTGGAGCACCGGGTGGAGCTGGCCACCACCTGCCTCTGCCTGGCGGCGGCGCTGGCGGCATTCCTCGCCTACAACCTCCCTCGGGCAAAGGTCTTCATGGGGGACGCCGGCTCGCTGGCGCTGGGGCTGGCCCTGGCGGTGGCGGCGAGCGAGGTCGGTGTCCTGGTGCTGCTCCCCCTGCTGGCGCTGGTGTTCGTGGCCGAGGCCGCCTCGGTGGTGGCCCAGGTGGGCTACTTCCGGCTCACTCACGGACGCCGCATCTTCCGGAGCAGCCCTATCCACCATCACTTCGAGTTGGGGGGCATGAGTGAGTGGGGGATCGACCTGCGCTTCTGGGCGGTGGCCTGCGTCGCCGCCGCCCTTGCCGTCTACTGGGCGGTGGCGGCGGGCCTCCCTGGGGGCGTGCGGTGATCGCCCACGTCGAGCGCTGGCTGCCCGTCGGCCAGGCCCGCCGGGGCGGGGCGGGCCTGCGCCGGCTGCCGCTCCCCGAGCTGGACGTCTGGCTCCTCCTGGTGACCCTGGCGCTCTGCGGTCTGGGGCTGATCATGGTCTACTCGGCCAGCCAGGCTCTGGCCTACACCGACTACGGCAACCCCGCCTACTTCTTCGAGCGCCAGCTGCTCTGGCTGGCGCTCGGGCTGGTGGCGATGGCGGTCTGCGCCAAGCTCGACTACCACCGCTGGGTCCGTCTGGCACCCTGGATGGCGGCACTCACCGGAGTCCTCCTGGTCCTGGTGCTGATCCCTCACATTGGGGTTGAGGTCCAGGGGGCCAGACGCTGGATCAGGGTCGGGTCGTTCGACCTCCAGCCCAGCGTTCTGGCCCAGTTCCTGGTGGTGGTGGCGGGGGCGGTCTGGCTGAACCGCGTGGGGCCCCGGATCAGCGATTTCCGCGATGGGGTACTCAACTACTCCTGGAAGATCGCGGTGGTGGGGCTCCTGGTGGTCATGGAGAAGGACCTGGGCTCGACCCTGGTCCTCGCGACCGTCGCCGTCGGGCTGCTCTGGGTTGCCGGGGTGCGCTTCCGCCACCTGGCAGGGGTGCTGGTGGCCAGCCTGCTGGCCGGGCTGCTGCTGATCCGGGCCGAGCCCTACCGCACCGCCCGGCTGCTCAGCTACCTCGACCCCTTCGCCCACCGGCTGGGCAGCGGGTTCCAGGCGGTCCAGGCCCTCTACGCGCTGGGCGTTGGCGGCGTCTTCGGCACCGGGCTGAACGGAGCGGTGCCGCCCTCGCAGCTGCTCCCGGAGGCGCACACCGACTTCATCTTCGCGATCATCGGAGAGGACCTGGGCCTGGTCGGTACTCTTCTCGTGCTGGCCCTCTTCCTGGCCTTCGCCTGGTGCGGGGTGCGGGCCGCGCGAAACGCGCCCGACCGGCTCGGCGTTCTCCTGGCTGGAGGCGTCACCATCTGGATAGTTGGCCAGGCGCTGATCAACATCGGCGGCGTCACCGACACGATCCCCTCGACGGGGGTGCCACTCACTTTCATCAGCTTCGGGGGATCCTCGCTGGCGCTGTCTCTGGCGGCCACCGGGATCCTGCTCAACATCTCGGCCCGGCGGCGCCGAACGGGGACGGGTAATGCGCGTGCTAATCACCGGTGGGGGAACGGGCGGTCACTGCACCCCGGCCATAGCGGTGGCGGAGGCGCTGCGGGAGACTGATTCCGAGCTGACGCTCGCCTACGTGGGTCGGGCCAGCGGGCCCGAGTCCGAGCTGGTCCCGCAGGCCGGCATCGACTTCGTCGGCCTTCACCTGGGCAGCCTCGGCCCCAGCGCGTTCGGCGCCCGACCCCGGCTGGCCGGCCGGTTGGCCGTCGCCTTCGGCCAGGCGACCCGACTGGTGAGCCGCTTCCGGCCCGACGTGGTTCTGGCCACCGGTGGCTACGTCTGCGTGCCGGTCTCCATGGCCGCCCGCCAGCGCCGGATCCCGGTGCTGATGCTGGAGCAGAACGCGCTCCCGGGCCGGGCGGTGCGCTGGCTGGGCTCCTGGGTCCGCGATGTGGCCACCTCCTTTCCCGGCACCGCGGCCTATCTGCCCCGGGCCAGGGTGGTGTGTACCGGCAACCCGGTCCGGCGGCCCTTCGCCGAACTCGCCGGGCGCTCCACCCGGCTTGGTGCGCCACACACTCTCCTGGTGATGGGTGGCTCGCAGGGGGCCCGCAACCTCAACGGGGTGCTCCTGGAGGCGCTGCCCACCCTGCTCGGGGCGAGTCCCCAGGTGAGAGTGGTCCACCTCACCGGACCCTCCGACCATCCCCAGGTGGTGGCGGCTGCCGGGGCCGCCGGAATACCGCTGGGTGACCGCTACCAGCCGCTGCCCTTCGTCTCCGACGTGGCCGAGCGGCTGGTCGCCGCCAGCCTGGTGGCGATGCGGGCTGGGGGCAGCTCGCTGGCCGAGGTGGCCTGTGTAGGGCGGCCCATGGTCCTGGTCCCCTACCCCCACGCCGGGGAACACCAGGCCGCCAATGCCGAGATCTTCGAGGAGGCGGGGGCGGCCCGGGTGCTTCCCGATCACGAACTGCGGGCCTCCCGCTTCGCCGAGGTCGTGCTGGAGATCATGGGGGACCCCGAACTCTGCCAGCGGATGGCCAGCGCCAGCAGCTCGATGGCCAGGCCCAGGGCCGCCTTGGACGTGGCCGAGCTCCTGGGCCGACTGGCCGACCAGAGGCGCTGAACTTGGCCGACACGGGCCTCGCGGTCTGGCCGGCTCCACCTGCCCACCTGCACCTGCTCGGAATCTGCGGCTACGCGGTCTCCGGGCTGGCGCTCTGCTGCCAGGAGCTGGGCTTCCGGGTGACCGGCTCCGACGAGGACGCCTATCCGCCGACCACCGACACCCTGAGGGCCGCCTCCATCCCGGTCGGCGACGGGCACGACCCCGCCAACCTGGAGCGCTGGGGGGTACCCGACCTGGTGATCCTGGGCAACCAGGTCCAGCCCGGGAACCGGGAGCTGGCGGCGGCCCGGGATAGGGGGCTACCGGTACTCAGCGAGGCCGAGGCCTACCGGGGGCTCGCCGAGGGCAGGACCCGGGCGGTGATCTGCGGCACCCACGGCAAGACCACCACCTCGACTCTCACCGCCTTCATGCTGGAGGCCGCCGGCTGCCGGCCGGGGTTCCGGTTGGGCGCCACCGCCCGGGACTTCGCCACCACCGCCAGGCTGGGCGACCCCAGGCCGGGGGGACCGTTCGTCTTCGAGGGCGACGAGTACACCACCTCGGCGCTGGACCCTAGGGCGAAGTTCCTGCACTGGGAGCCCCAGGTGCTCACCCTGCTCAACCTGGAGCTGGACCACCCCGATATCTACCCCGACCTCGACGCCTACACCGCCCCCTACCGCGAGCTGGTGGCGGGGCTCCCCGCCTCCGGCTGGCTGCTCTACAACGCCGAGGACGCTCTGGTGGCCCAGCTGGCGGCCCCGGCCATGGCCCAGCGCGAGAGCTGGGGGCTGACCCGGGGCGACTGGGTCCTGGCCCGACCACCCATCGTCGAGGGTGGCCGACAGCGGATCACGGTGCGTTGCCCGGGCGGGGGGGAGCTGATGCTCCGGCTGCACGGTTTCGGCCCCCACAACGCAGCCGACGCCGTCGCCGCTCTGGCCACCGCGGTCCACCTCGGCGCCGACCCCGGTCGGGCCGCCGCCGCCGCCGCTGACTGCCACGGGGCGGCGCGGCGCTTCGAGGTGCTGGGCGCAGCCGGCGAGGTGACGGTGGTCGACGACTACGCCCACCATCCGACCAAGATCCGGGCCACCATCGCCGGGGCCCGCCAGAGATTCGGGGAGGGGGTGCAGCTGGTCATGGTCCACGTCCCCCACACCTACTCCCGCACCCGGGCCCTGCTCCCCGAGTACCGGGACGCGTTCCTCGGGCTCGACCTCCTGGTGCTGGGGCCGATCGAGCCGGCCCGGGAGCGTCACCTGGAGGGGACGGTGAGCTCGGAGCAGGTGGCGGCGCTGGTCCTGGGTCCGGAGATGCTGCTGGTGGACTCCGCCGGGGCCGCCATCGAGGCGGTGCTGGAGCGGCTGCGGCCACCGGCGGTGGTGGTCTGCAGCTCGGTCCGTGGCTTCGATGGGGTGGCCGGCCGGCTGCTTATCCGGCTCCGCGAGCGCCAGGGATGATCGGGGAGGAGCTGCCCCCATCGCTGCGCCAGCTGCTGGCCGGGCCGCTGCGCCAAGGGGCCCTCCGCCAGGACGAGCCGCTGCGCGGCCACAGCCAGTTCGGGGTGGGAGGGCCTGCGGACTGGTACTGGGAGCAGGCCGCGCTCGAGCTGCTCCCCGAGCTGGTGGGGTGCTGTCGCGAGCTGGGCTTCCCGCTCACGGTGCTGGGGGCGGGCAGCAACTGCCTCATCCTCGACGGTGGAATCCGGGGGCTGGTCCTGCGTTTCCCGGCCGTCCCGATGGTCGACGAGGGTGGGGGCCGGGTGCGCCTGGAGGCGGGCTCGATGCTGCCCCGGGCGGCCTTCGACACCGCCTACCGGGGGCTCTTGGGGCTGGCATTCGGGGTGGGGATACCCGGCACCGCCGGGGCGTCCGTCGCCGGCAATGCCGGCGCCTTCGGAGTCGAGCTGGGCGAGCTCGTCGAGGAGTTGGAGGTGGTGCTGCCCGGCGGTGAGCTGCGCAGGCTGGGACCCCGGGAGCTGCGCCCCCGCTACCGCCGCACCGCGCTCCAGGAGCCTCCGCTGGAGGGGACGGTGGTGACCAGGGCCTGGCTCCGACTCCAGCCGGGTGATTCCAGCCTGGCTCGGGCGGAGGTCCGGCGGATCATGACGGAGCGCAAGGTCAGCCAGCCCACCGGGGTCAGGACGCTGGGAAGCACCTTCAAGAACCCGCCCCAGGAGGCCGCGGGGAGGCTGATCGAGGCCTGTGGCCTGAAGGGGCACCGGGTCGGCGAGGCCCAGGTGTCGCTCCAGCACGCCAACTTCATCTGCAACCTGGGCCAGGCTCGCGCCGCCGACGTACTTGCATTGACGGACCAAATCCGTCAACGTGTAGCCCAGCGCTTCGGGGTTGAGCTCGAACTGGAGATCATCCCCGTCGGCAGTCCCGATTTCCGCACACGTTCCAGCTGAGGGGCAGCCATGAGATGGCCGGCGCGCCAAGAGCCCACCCGGGGCCGGTACCTCGGCGCCGTCGTGCCGGACGAGTTCGGAGCCTTGCGAGCGCCGCAGCGCGCCGGGCCCGGCCGTCCTCCGGTGCGGCGGCGCCGGCCTGGGGAGGGGCGGATCGGCTCCCGCCCCATCTGGGGCCGGATGGACGACGAGGAGATCGAGGAAGTGGCCCGTCAGGCGGCCGAGCGCCGGGCGGCCCGGTTCCGGGACCGGCAGCGCTTCCTGGGCCGGATGCGGGGCTCCGCCGAGCACCGGACCGCGGCGTTGGAGACCTGGCGGGAGGTCGGCAGGGGGCCCAAGGTGGTGTCGGCGGTCTTGGCGGTGGCCGTGGTGGCGGCGGTGGTGCTCTTCGCTCTCCCCTGGCTCAAGGTGCAGAGAGTCGAGGTGGAGGGCTCCTCGGTGGTCTCCCAGCAGCAGCTGCTGGTTGAGTCCGGTGGCCGCTGGGGCGAGAGCACTCTGCTGCTGAACACCTCCGCGATGGCCAGCGCCCTGCTTGCCGAGCCCTGGGTCAAGGCCGCCAGCGTCCAGCTCCGCTGGCCCGGCACCCTGGTCCTCTCGGTGACCCCTCTGCCCCCGGTGCTGGTCTACCAGCGCGGCTCCGGTCAGCAGCTGCTGGCCGCCAGCGGGGCGGTGCTGGGCGCCATCCCCGCGATCCCGGGCGGGGAGCTGCCGCTTCTGGTGGACCAGCGCTCCCGCGGTCCGGCCAAAGCCGGCTCGGTGGTCGTGCCCGCCCGGCTCACCCAGGCCCTGGTGGCGCTCTTCCATGTCTTCCCCGCCGCCTACGGGGTGGGGCTGGACCGCTGCGTGGTGACCTCGATCGGGGCGCTGGACATCGAGAGCAGCGTGGGCTGGACGGCCGACCTGGGGCTGGCCCTGACCGGTGCCCAGATCAGCTCCATCGGGCCCAAGCTGGAGGCCCTGCGGGCGCTGGCGGGCCAGGTCAACCTCAAGAGCGCGGGCATCAAGGAGATCTACTTGGAGGACCCCTCCCAGGTAGAGGTGAGCTACTGAGCCGGGCAGCACCGGGGTGGTGGCCCTACCGACGCAAAATTGAGGGTATGAGCCCCGCCCGAGACACAACATGATGTGGTTTTGGCCGGTTTTGGGGCTTGTGCTGGACCGAGTTTGCGGATACACTGCAGGGCGGTCCCCGAGCCGGCACGAAGGGGACCTGGGGCGCCCCTCTGGTTCGACCTTCAGCACATCCAGACGTTGCAAAAAATCTCACCATCACGGTTGGGGAATCTGCTCATGACCGAGCCTGCTCGGGGTGGCCCGGCGAGTGCTGGGGACCGGTTCTGGCCGGGCCTGAGTTGAGCGGCCGCCGTCTGGCCGCCGTCGACCTGGGCAGTGCCAAGGCCTGCTGTGCCGTGGCCGAGGATGACGGCGATCGGCTGCGGGTGCTGGGGGTGGGGGAGTGCCCCTCCAGCGGGGTCCACAAGGGGGTCATCACCGACCCGGATGCCGCCACCCAGTCGGTCTCCAAGTGCCTGGACGCGGCCGAGCGGGCCAGCGGGGCGGAGATTGACTCGGCGCTGCTCTCGCTGGGCGGCCGCCACATCCAGAGCCGCTCCAGCCAGGCGGTGGTCTCGGTGACCTCGAGGGGTGGGGCGCTGGGCTCGGGTGACCTCAGCCGGGTGCTCGAGGCCAGCCGGTCCGTGCCGCGGCTCGAGGGCGAGGAGGTGATCCACCTGATCCCCCGCCAGTACCGGGTCGATGCCGGGGCCGGGGTCCGGGACCCGCGCGGGATCCCCGGTAGCCGCCTGGCGGTGGAGGCCGAGCTGGTGGTGGCGTCCAGCGCCCACCTGGCCGCCCTGGTGGGCTGTGCCCATGCCGCCGGGCTTCGCATCGACGACGTGGTGGTCCAGCCGCTGGCCTCGGCCGAGGGGGTGCTCCGGGACGTGGAGCTGGAGGGCGGGGTGGCGGTCGTGGATGTCGGCGCCGGCACCACCAACATCGCCATCTTCAGGGCCGGGACCATCCGCCGGGTGATGGTGCTCCCGGTGGGGGGCCAGAACGTCACCAACGACCTGGCCGCTGGGCTTCGCTGCGACCAGGACGAGGCCGAGCTGCTCAAGTGCCGCCACGGCCACTGCGACCCCGCCCAGGTCCTGCCCGAGGAGATGGTGACCCTGGTGGGGCGCTCCCACGTGGGGGCGGAGGAGGTGCCCCGGCGCTGGCTGGCCGAGATCATCGAGCCCCGGGCCAGGGAGATGGCCCGGCTGATTGGTGGGGCCCTGGAGGAGGACGGCCAGGGTCTCAGCAAGCTGGTGCTCACCGGTGGCGGGGTGAGGTTGAGGGGCTTCGCCGCCGCGGTTCACCAGATCCTGGAGATGCCGGTCCGGCTGGCGGTGCCAGAGGGACTGGGAGGACTCGCCGATCAGCTCGGCATGCCCGAGCACGCGGCCGCTGTCGGGCTCTTGCGCTGGGGACAGCGCTCGGGCACCCGGGGCGGCGCCAACCAGAGGACCACCCGCAGCGCGGGCCGGCTCAACCGCTGGCTCCACGAGCTGTTCTGACCCTGAAGGAGACCCCGATGCCGCAAGACGATCTCGACCGAACCACCCAGGGCCACGCTCGTATCAAGGTCATCGGCGTGGGCGGTGGCGGCAGCAATGCCGTCAACCGGATGATCAGGGCCAAGCTCCGTGGTGTCGACTTCATCGCCGTCAACACCGACCGCCAGGCGCTGGATACCTCCGAGGCTCCCTCCAAGATCCACATCGGTCGCAAGGTGACCCGCGGCCTGGGCTGTGGCGGCGACCCCGAGGTGGGGGAGATGGCTGCCGAGGAGTCCCGCGAGGAGCTCTCCAGCGCCCTCCACGACGCCGACATGGTCTTCGTCACCGCGGGGCTGGGTGGCGGCACCGGCACCGGGGCGGCCCCGATCATCGCCGAGCTGGCCCGCTCCAGCGGGGCGCTGACCATAGGGGTGGTGACCAAGCCGTTCACTTTCGAGGGTCGCAAGCGGATGGACACGGCCGAGCGGGGGATGGAGGCGCTGTCGGGCCGGGTCGACACCCTGATCACCATCCCCAATGACCGGCTGATCGCGGTCACCGATCGCAAGACCACCATGCTGGATGCCTTCAAGAAGGCCGACGACGTGCTCCGCCAGGGGGTCCAGGGGATCAGCGACCTCATCGTCTTCCCCGGCCTGATCAACCTCGACTTCGCTGACGTGAAGGCGATCATGATGGGCCAGGGCGCAGCCCTGATGGGGATCGGCTATGGCAGCGGCGACAACCGGGCCCAGGACGCCGCCCGGGACGCCGTCTCCAGCCAGCTGCTGGAGACCTCGATCGCTGGGGCCAGAGGGATCCTGCTCAACGTCACCGCCAGTCCCGACCTCACCCTGTACGAGGTCAACGAAGCCTGCGATCTGATCCGGCAGAGCGCCGACGCCAACGTCAACATCATCTTCGGGGCCGTGGTCGACGACCGCATGGGCGGCGACGTCAAGATCACCGTGATCGCGACCGGGTTCAGTCCCACCGCCCCGGTCAACCCGCTGCTGGCGGAGCGGTACAACACCGTCCGGCCCCAGGACCTCCAGGAGCCGCTGCCCGAGCGTTCGCGCCAGCCCCAGCGAGAGAACCCCAACCTCTACGAGGACGTCGACATCCCCGCCTTCCTGAGGGAGCCCCGCTGAGGCGGGGCTTCGATCTGTTCGGCTGAGGCTGCGGCGCGGAGTCGAGGGGCTCCGCGCCGGCCCGGCCGGTTCCCCTGCACCGCTGACTCAACCCTGGTGGGGTCGGTGAGGTGACCTGGGTCGAGGGCCTCCTGTCCTGGCCGGTACTCTCACTACCCGTCTGCCGGGGGACGTTGGCCCCGAGGGGATCAGGCAAGGCGCTCTGATCGCACCGAGAGTGAGTGTGTATATTATGCGCATGCCACGCGCGAACGTGTATCTCCCCGACGACCTGGCGGCCAGAATCCGGCCTCTCGGCCTCAACCTCTCCAGCGTCCTCCAGGGCGCGCTGCGCGAGAGGCTGGACTCACTTCGGGTTGAGGCCTGGCTCCGCGAGCTGGAGCAGCTGCCCGCGTTGGGGCCGGGGCCGGGGACGGCTCGGGAGGCACTCGATGGTGTCGAGCGGGCAGGTGGTGGCTGAGCCGCTGGTCTTGGAGACCGCTGCCCTTCTCGATCTCCTGTTGGGGGGCCCCGAAGGTGACGCGGTTCGGACCGCCCTCCGCGGCCGTGACGTTCATATCTCGGACCACGTCCCGGTGGAGGTTGCCGTGGCGCTGCAGCGCCTGGCGGCCTGGGGCAGGCTGTCGCAAGCCCAGTTGGCGCGGCGCGTCTCACTCCTGGCCCAGATGCCCTGCAGTCACCACGCGGCTTCGGAGCTTCTGGGGGGGGCTGTGGCCCGCGCCGGGCTGCGCCTTGGGGACGCTCTCTCGGTCGAGCTCAGCGACCGTCTCGCGGCTCCGCTAGTCACCACTGACTCCCGGCTTGCCACCGCCTGGAATCACTGCTGGCTGGTTGCCGCCGCGCCGACCCCGGGGAGCCTGGCCTGAGCTCTTCAGCCAGATGCCGACGGTTCGGGCCGAAGCCGGGGCCAGGATCCGGGCCTGAGGCTGGGGCCCAGGCCGGTGACGCTGGGCATCGGCTCCACGTTGGTGGAGGTGGAGATCGGGGGTTCGAATCCGCTCGGGGTCGCCATGCTCTCAGTTCAAAAAGATGGGAGTTCTGTGCAGCGGCCCATGCGAGCGCCCAGGCATTTCGGGCACTTGATGCCAATTCTGATGCCAACCGGGCCGGCGAGCTGGACGTCGCTATTGATTGGGGCTCCGGACCGGAGGCCGCCAGCACCAGCAAGGGCCCCACGGCGGCGGCCCCAGTGCCACGCGGAGGGGCCAAGGTGCCCGGAGCCGAGCGCCTCGGTCTCGGCTCAAGCGTCCGCAGGCGTGCCGACAGGCTCGACCGTCTCGCCGGAGACGGGGGTCGACCCCGCGACCTTCTCCTGGGCAGGCCTTTGAAGCCGTGCGCTGGGCGGCTGAGTTCAGACGGGCCACCACCGGCCGTCCACCTATATGGCCTTGGCTGCCACCCTTCGGACTAGGTCTGGGAGGCTACTGACGAGGCCCTGGTGTGAGGGCCGATCTGCACTCCTAGTACTCGGTCCAGCCACGAGCCGTTCACCCTAGGTTCACCGAAGCCCGGTCGCACCCCGTGATGAACGCTGCCGGCGGTGCGGGCGTGGACTCCAGATCTGCGTGACGCCCACGGTGTACTGCTCCGCCTGCCAGAAGGCGCTCAGGCGGCACCAGAGGCGGGGCCGGGCGGGACCCCCCCTGACCCGGGAGGGCGAGAGCGGCCCGCAACGGGCGGACCGTCGCTTGCACCTGGGGAAGTTGGACCGTCTCCCGGAGGCCCTGAAGGAGGCGAGCCTGGAGCGGGAGCGGGCGGTGCCTCCCGAGGTCCGCCGCCAACTCGACGGCCGACCGTCGCGGACCCCCAAGGCCGACTCCTAATCGCGGCGTTGGCATCTTCACGCAGGCCGTACGGGCCAGCTCTGTCATCAACCCGTCACCTGAGCGCCGGGCGGCTCGGCTAGGACAGTGGGTACGCTCGGCCGGTGTGCCCGCGGGCATCGGACGGAGACGGCAGGGCGATGGTCCCGTAATCCCGTGAATGACCAGGCCGAACCCGCACCCGCCGGGTGCGGGGGGATCGAGGCCGCGCCGGCCGCCAGCACGACACGACCGCGGCCGAACCGGCTCGTGAGGCACAGCTGGCTCGCGGTCCTTGGAGCTCTCTCCGACTGGGCTCCCCCGTGGCCGACCCAAGAGGCTCTAGGCCTGGCCGGGGTGGTCCTGATCGGCTTCGGTTGCGCCCGCTTCTACGGTCTGTACCGGCTCTCCGGGCTGATCGCGGTTGGCCTGGGCGCCTGCCTGCTCATGCTCACCCCTGGTGGCGTGAAGCGGGGCGCCAGCCCTGTCACCTGGAGCGTGGCCGTCTTCCTGGGGGCGATCACCAGCGGGCTCGTCTTCCATGTACACCCCCAGAGCGCGGTGGCGCTGGTAGCTGGCACCGCGGTCGCGATCATGGGAGGGGCCGCCGCGGTGCTGGTGGTCGCGTCCGACCGAACCTGGCTGCGGGTGGTGGGTTGTCTGGTGGCCGGCTCTGTGAGCCTGGCTACGCTGCTGGAGCACCTGCGCTGGGGCCGTGCGTCCATCGACGTGTTCAACTTCGCTCAGCGACTCACCCTGCAACTCCTCCACGGGAAGGACCCGTACGCGATTGCCCTTCCCACCACCACCCCCCACGTGCCCCTGGCCCACTACACGTACTGGCCTGGGGTGTTGCTCCTCTCGGTTCCGGGACGGTTGATCGGTGATATCCGGGTCAGCAACCTGCTGGCGGCGGTGGCCCTGATCGCTGCGATCACCGTTCTCGCCAAGCGCCACGGTGGCGGCGAACACGCCTGGCGGTGTCTGGTGCTCTGCCTGACTCTTCCTTTCTTTCCGTTCATGATCCTCCAGGCTTGGGCCGAGGTCTACCTGATGGCCGCGATCGCGCTCTGGATCCTGCTGCGCGACAAGCACCGTACGAGCTCGGTGGCAATCCTGGGAGTGGCCATGGCGACGGTGCCCACCCCCCTGCCGCTGCTCGTGTTCCCCTTCCTCTGGTGGCGTCGGGCCAGGGTGGAGATCGTCGCCGCCGCCGTGCTGGCGGTGGCGATCTCCTTGCCCTTCGCCGTCTGGGCCGGCCCCGCCAATTTTGTGTCCTACACCCTCGGCTTCCAAGCGCACCTAGCGCCCCGGGTGGACGGGCTCGACTTAGACGCCGCCTGGATCCGGCTGACGGGTGCCTGGCTGCCCACCTGGGTGTGGCCGGCATGGACCGGTACGACTCTGCTCCTGCTCTCCCGGGCACGCCCGCGTAGCTGGACGGTGGCGTTCTACCTAGGCGCCGTCCTCCTTGCGGTCGCCTTCCTCTTTGCCAAATGGGCCTTCTTCAACTACTACTTCCTGGTGGTCATGGGCGTCATCCTGGGCGGCGCGCTCCAGCGCCCCAGTACGGTGTCAGCGGGCGCGCCCGAGGACCCCATCCGGATCTCCAAATCGAGTGACCCTGTGGCGGTGGCAGCCGGGGTTGGCGGGCCGTGACCATTACGGCGGGGGGATCGATCCCGAGAAGACTCGGGCTGTGCCTCGCTGCGCTGGCGTTCCCACGGGCGAATAGCTCAGCGGTGGCGCGCCTCTCTCACACCGAGGAAGCCGGAGGTGCCAATCCTGCTTCGCCCACGCCTCCGGTTCTGATGGCATCACCAGGGGCAGCGCCGACCGGCTCCGCCGCTGCGCGGCGTGAGCCGCGGCGGCCCCAAGCCCGGGTTGTGCGGTACATGACTGGGTCCCTGACGACCACAAAGCCTCCAGACCTGTACGCTGTGCGGCCGAGTCCGGGGGCGCTAGCCTGAGCTTTTCAGCAGGGAGCTGACGGAGAGGGGGGCCTAGTTGCGGAGATGCCCTCCTGGTTGGGGAGAATGTGGGTGTCCAATACCACGTTTCCCACCTGGGAGGGCATCACCTT
>Ga0182014_10000700_pt1 | contig 45522 bp, 47 predicted proteins | sample 612S2DmetaG_FD_120489 | JGI IMG/M metagenome (GOLD analysis project Ga0182014, IMG submission 120489) | Permafrost microbial communities from Stordalen Mire, Sweden - 612S2D metaG | ecosystem: Environmental > Terrestrial > Soil > Wetlands > Permafrost | place: Sweden: Stordalen | collected... | reverse complement strand
CAGCGCTGAGCTTCACCACATATTTTTTTATGACACTTTGTTGCGCGGCCACGAATCATCTCCGTCATTGCGGAGACATCGATTCAGAAGTCATATGCAAAGTCAATGACGCGACACACTAGCCTGCTTTGCGCAAGGCGGTGGGGATGCTGGCGATCGCCTGGTCCAGACGGGCGGCGTCCCCGTCGGCGCCAAAGCCGTCGCGCAGTATCTGCGCGCTGGCGGCGGTGGCGATATCGATTGCGGCTGCCCGCACGTCTTTCACGGCGGCGGCTTCCGCCGCGGCGATGCGTTCCATGGCCAGGCGTTCACGCCGGGCAGCGGTAGCGTGGGCTTCCTCGGCCAGTTCAGCGGACATCCGCGCCGCTTCGGCCTGGGCCGAGGCGAGGATTTGTTTCGCGTCTTCGGTTGCCTGCACCTGGCGGGCCTTGGCGTCAGCCAGCAGGGCCTGCGCTTCTTCCTTCAACCGCGCGGCTTCTTCCAGCGCATCGCGCACGCTTTGCGCCCGCGCGTCGAGCATCGCGGCCACCGGAGCGGCAATTTTCCGCCCCGCCACCAGCAGAAAGATAACCACCGCAACGAAGACCCAGAACGAGCCATGCGCCCAGGGGGTAAAACTCAGGGCCTGGTATTCCATGTCTTAAGCTGCCTTCCGCGCGGCCAGGGCGTCGTCCACACGCTGCCCCAGAATGTCTGCCCCAGGCGCGCTGCCCGTGAGTTTCTGCAAAATGCTCGCGGCAGCCTCGGCAGCCACCGGCTTGATCGCTGCCATGGCAGCGCTCCGTGCCGCGGTAATCCGCGCCTCGGATTCGGCCAGTTTGTGGTCCAGGGTCGCGGCCAGGGCCACGGCCTGCGCAGTGGCATCTGCCTTGGCCTGCGCCACGGCCTGGGCAACCTGCGCCCCCGCCGTGTTGCGTGCCCGGCTCATCGTAGCATTCAGCTCCGCCACGGCCTGATCAGCCGTGATTTTCGCCGCCCGAGCCGCCGCCAGATCTTGCGCGATCACGGTAGCCCGGTTTGCCAGTACTTTCCCCATCTCCGGCAGGCCCCAGCGGGCCAGCAGGAGGTAGAGCACCACCAGAATCACGACCATCCACAACACCTGATAAGAGGTGAGCGGGTTGGCGAAATCCATCTGCGGCATTGTCCCCGCCATAGCGGCGGCGGGGCTGAGGCTCAGCAGAGCGATGGCGGCAATGCGGCGCATCAGGTGAACAGAATAACCAGCGCGATAACCAGCGCGTACAGCGCAACCGCTTCCGTCAGCGCGAAGCCGAGCAGAACGTCGCGAAACATGGTGTCACGCGCGGCCGGGTTGCGGCCAACGGAGGACACGAACGCGCCGAACAGGTTACCGATACCAACGCCGGCACCGGCAACACCGATGGTGGCAAGACCGGCGCCAATGTCTTTGGCGAGCAGAGCAGCTGACTGAGGATCCATTTAAACTTTCCTTTCCGAAACTTTTTAAGCAAAAAACATCAATGCATATTCACGGCGTCGTGCAGATACAGGCAGGTGAGGATGGCAAACACATAGGCTTGCAGCCCCGCCACCAGCAATTCCAGCGCCACCAGCGCCACGTTCAACCCCAGCGGCAGCACCGAGGCAAACGCGCCGAAAATACCAAAGCTCGCGGTGAGCAGCAGCATGAACCCGGCGAAAACTTCCCACATCACGTGCCCGGCGGTCATATTGGCGAACAAACGAACCGAGAGTGAAACAGGGCGCGAGAGGTAGGAGATAATCTCGATCGGCACCAGCAACGGCAGCAGCCAGAGCGGCACGCCAGCGGGCACGAAGAATTTGAGGAAGCGGAAACCGTGCGTATAGAACCCGACCCCGGTCGAGAACACGAACACGAACATCGCCAGCGCCAGCGTCACCGCGATATGCGACGTGAAGGCGAAGAAGTAGGGGAACAGCCCCAGCAGGTTGCCCAGCAGGATAAAGCTGAAAATGGTGAACACGAGGGGGAAAAACCGCAGGCCTTCCTCACCGATTGTATCAACGCACATGTTGTGCACGAATTCATAAAGCAGCTCGACCAGCGACTGCACCCGGCCGGGCACCAGGGCGCGCGTGCGCAGGCCCAGGGCAAACACAACCATGATGATCACGGCGGCGGCCAGCATCGCCTCGTTGGAGTTGGTGAAGTTCACGGCGCGGCCAAGCGGTCCCAGGCCCGTCGTCAGGCTGAATTGTCCAAGCGCGTCGATCGTTGGGCCTGCCATCACTTAAATTCCCGTCAACTACTTTTCCCGGCGGCCCGCACCAGATTGCGCAAACCAGCCGCCATTCCAACCGGCACCATCACAAGCATCAACCACGGTTTGGTATGGAAAAGCCTATCCAGCCCCCACCCTATAACCACGGCGATGACCATGGCGGCCACCAGCTCAACCCCCAAACGCATGGCGAAATTCACCGCCTGACTAGCCGAGCCCGCGCTCGACTGCGCCGGGTCCCGATTTGTCCGACCTTCAGCCGCCGCCTGCGCTGCCGCAAGCCGTTGCTCAAAAGTCTCTTTGTCGCGACCGTTGTTCATGCACCTGTTTTCAGCGGTTTCACACCGCCGAGAGTTGGGCGGTTGCTACCTATCCCCCCCTGGCCTGTCAAGAATGGGAAAGCCGTAATGTTACACTTGGGGCGATTAAGTTTCAGCCGGCCTTCTCCCAGCCGGCCTCGCTTTGCTTCCAATAGGCCAATGTGTGCCCCGCCGCCTTGGCCTCACGCCAACGCTCCCGCGCCGCCACCACCGCGGCCTCGTCATTGCCGTCAAACAAATCGAACACTCTTTTATACGGCGCCATCTCCGCCACCGCCCCGCCGAGCCGGAACAAAAACCCCGCTCCGGCCGGGTTTTCATCCTCAACCGTCAGGTAAACCGGCTGCCATTGCGGGTGCGGCGTGGCTTGCGTGCCATGCGGCAGCCAATCCGGCTGGTGCGCGTGCCACAACCCGGCATCCAGCGCCGCCATCTGGCCCGCATCCTTGCACACCACCACCGCCCGCTCACCCGCCGCCAGCGTACGCCCCAGCAGCGCCGGCAGCGCCGCCGCTATGTCCATACGGGTCAGATGATAAAACCCGACCTCGGCCATTAATCTTCTATAACAATGCTTGGCGCGGCCTTGCGCCCCGGCGCCAGAGCCTTGGTCACTTCCCCCGCCACGGCGCGGAACGCCATCGCCGCCGCGCCCTCGGGGGCCGAAGCACACACCGGCTCCCCCGCATCCCCGGTCTCGCGGATTTCCAGCAGCAGCGGCACCTCGCCCAAAAACGGCACCCCGATCCGCGCCGCTTCCGCTGCCGCCCCACCATGGCCAAAAACATCGGTCCGCTCGCCGCAATGCGGGCAGGAGAAGTAGGACATATTCTCCACCACCCCCAGCACCGGCACATGCACCTGGCCGAACATTTTTACCGCCCGCCGCGCGTCAATCAACGCAATATCCTGCGGCGTGGAAACCACCACCGCCCCGGCCAGCCGCACTTTCTGCGCCAGCGTCAGTTGAATATCCCCGGTTCCCGGCGGCATATCCACCACCAGCACATCCAGCGCGCCCCATTCCACCTGCGCGATCATCTGGTTCAGCGCGCCCGTCGCCATCGGCCCGCGCCATACCATCGCGGTGTCTCCGTCCACCAAAAACCCAATGGACATGCACTTCAGCCCCCAGGCCTCCAGCGGGATCATTTTGCCATCCCGCACCTCGGGTTTACGGTTCAACCCCAGCATGCGCGGCAGCGAAGGCCCATAAATATCCGCATCCAGCAAACCCACGGCCAAACCACTCTGCGCCAGCGCCACCGCCAAATTCACCGCCACGGTGGATTTCCCCACCCCGCCCTTGCCGGACGCCACCGCGATCACCGCCTTCACCTCCGGCAGCACAGCCGCCGCGGCCGGCGGTGGCGGTGGCGGCGCCTTATGCGCGGTAAACACCACGGACGCATTTTTCACCCCCGGCAGCTTGGCCACCGCCGCCTCCACATCCCGCCGCATCGGCTCCAACGCCGCCGCATCCTCACGCTTTATCGCCAGCGTTACCTGCACGAGCCCGTCGCCCACATGCAGGCCATCGAGCATCTTGCCTAAATTAAACGGCGCCAGCACGGCGCGAATATCATCTTCATTCATGGCCGCAGCTTTAGCGCAGCCCCCAACGCTGTCCAGAGCCAGATCGTCTTGCACCAAATCGCCCCGCGATTTCGTGCAAGACGTGAATCTGCCTCTAAACTAAAAGAGTGCGGCCGCACGCCTCTTGCGATTATCCTCGCCAAGCCACAAACTTTACCCATGACTCTGTTCCGCCGCCTGCTCGTCGCCTCCGTCCTCATCACCGGCACCGCCGCCGCCGTGCTGTTCAGCCACACCGCCGACGGCAGCAACCTGCCGCAAATGGCCGACCTCGCCGCGCGCGTCATGCCCGCCGTGGTCAGCATCGCCAGCACCGACCCAGTGACCGCCCCCGCGCCCGCCGCCAGCAGCGGCAACAGCGACAACAGCGGCGGCAACGACGATAACGGCGGCGACAACGACGACAGCGCCTACCACCCCGCCGCCGACACCACGGATGCCTCGGACACCTCCGTCCTCCCCCCGCCAAAAGCCATCGAGGCCCTGGGCTCCGGCTTCGTCTTCGACCCCGCCGGCTACATCCTCACCAACAACCACGTCATCGCCGGCGCCTCCAGCGTCACCGTCACCTTCCAGGACGGCACCATCCTGCCCGCCACCATCGTCGGCCGCGACACCGGCGCCGACTTCGCGGTGCTGAAAGTAAGCGCCGGCCACCCCGTGCCCTACGTCAGCTTCGGTGATTCCAATAAACTGCGCGTCGGCGACTGGGTTCTGGCCATCGGCAACCCCTACGGCCTCCCCGGCAGCACCTCCGCCGGCATCGTCAGCGCCCTTCACCGCAACATCAACCAGGGCATCTACGACGACTTCATCCAGACCGACGCCGCCATCAACCGCGGCAACTCCGGCGGCCCCCTGTTCAACACCAGCGGCGAGGTCATCGGCATCAACGCCGCCATCTACTCCCCCTCCGGCGGCTCCGTCGGCATCGGCTTCGCCATCCCCTCCGCCATGGCCGCCCCGGTCGCCCAAGCCCTCATGACCACCGGCAGCATGAACCGCGGCTGGCTGGGCGCCGCCACGCAGGAAATCACGCCGGAAATCCAAACCGCGCTGGACCTGCCCAGCACCTCCGGCGCCCTGGTCGGGAGCATCGCCCCCAACAGCCCCGCGTCGGGCAAACTCCAACCCGGCGACGTCCTGGCCGCCCTCGCCGGCGTGCCCATCACAGACCCCCAAAGCCTGCTCATCCGCACCGCGGAACTCCCCGCCGGCACCCAGGCCAGTGTCAAATTCTGGCGCGACGGCGACGAGCACAGCGCAACCCTGCTCATCACCGCCCCACCCCCGGCCCTGGACGAAACCATCGCCCCGCCAACCACTTCGCCCAGGAACGCGGCCCCCAGCACCATCACCCTCGCCAGCCTCGGCCTCAGCATCTCCACCACCCCCGCCGCCACCGGCGTCACCATCACCGCCGTCACCACCAAAGGCCCCGCCGCCAGCGCCGGCATCCTGGCCGGCAATCTTATCGAGCAGGTCAACGGCCAGCCCGCCACGGTCTCCACCCTGCCCGGACAGATCAAACCCCTGGCTCTATCCGGCCAACCCGCCATCTTGCTCATCAGCGGCGACACCGCCTCCGGCACCAACCCAGGCCCCCGCTGGGTGCCCGTTCGTCTCAAAAAATAATTCTTTACCTGTTTATTAGGCGTTCCAACCCACTCCACGGTTCCCATGAGTATCAAATACTCGTGATCGTCTTCACGATCCTGTGGAAGTTACCATCAGCCCCATAAAATACACAAAAGTTTATTGCGTCCACAATTAAACTCATGCTTTACAGAATTTGAATTCGATCCCGAACGCCGCCGGACAAGCAAAGGGCTTAATTATGGCAACTTACACATACACCGAATCTGGGCTTTATTATTATAAAGTTACGTATACTGCGGGTGCTACGACCTTTAGTTTCGCAAGCGGCGATACCAACACTAACAACGGTATCTCAATCGGCTCCGATACTCCCGTATTGTATCTCGGCTCCGGTGACGTCGAGGACACCACCCTTACTGTATCGAATGTCTATGTCGGCACGGTAAATGTCGGCGGCACGACCGGATTTCTCGTCGAAGATACGCAAGGCGGGGTCGACACATACTATGTGTTTTTAACGGCAAAACTGACAACAATTCCGGGCACCACCACAACGTACACCGTTAATAAATCGACCGGCGCGACCGATCCGCATGCGGATAACTGGAACATGAGCAGCAAAGGTGCGGTCGCTTATTGCTTCATGGCCGGCACCGCCATCCAAACACCTTCTGGCAACCTCCCGGTCGAGACTCTAAAAGCCGGTGATCTGGTCACCTTGAGCGACGGCCGCACCGCGCCGATCTCCTGGCTCGGCATACAGACCGTCTCCATGGTCTTCGCCGACCCGCTGCGCGTTGCGCCTGTCCGTATCAAAGCTGGCGCCCTCGGCGATAACCTCCCGGTCCGCGACCTGCTGATTTCCCCGGACCATGCCCTGCTGGTCGACGGCATTCTGGCCCAGGCGGGCGCCCTGGTTAACGACGTCTCGATCATTCGTGAAACCAGCGTTCCCGTCCTGTTCACCTATTACCACGTGGAAGTCACGGACCACTCCCTCATCCTGGCCGAGGGCGTCCCCGCCGAAACCTTCATCGATAACGTCAACCGCATGGGCTTCGACAACTGGGCAGAGCACCAGACCCTGGTTGGCGACGCCACCATCGCCGAGATGCAATACCCGCGCGCCAAAGCCGCGCGCCAAGTGCCGCAAGCCACCCGCAGCCGCCTCAGCGCCCGCGCAGAGGCCTTGTTTGGTACGGAACGCGCCGCCGCCTGACCAAGTCCGGCGAACCTACGAAAAAGGCCAGGGGCACCGCCTCCTGGCCTTTTTTAATGAGCGGGCTCCGGTCAACCTTCCGGATTAAAACGCGCCCGTTTCAACCCGGAAGAATCATCACCCTAAAAACTACGCGTCAGCTCGTACAACGCCACCGCCCCGGCAGCGGAGACATTCAGGCTCTCCATCCCGCCCGGCATGCCCAGTGCGGCGATCTCGTCACAGGTTTCGCGCGTGAGGCGGCGCATGCCCTCGCCTTCGCTACCCAGCACCAGCGCCACCCGGCGCCCGGCAAAGGATTCGCCGTTGAGTTTATTGGGCGACGTACCGTCCAGCCCAACCACCCACACATCGGCGGATTTCAGCACAATCAGCGCGCGGGAAATATTCACAATCCGCAGCAGCGGGATGAGTTCCAGCGCCCCGGACGCCACTTTCGCCAGCGCCCCGGTCTCTTCCGGCGCGTTGCGCTCCTGCGCAATCACCATGGAGGCGCCAAACGCCTGTGCCGTACGCATCAGCGCGCCGATATTACGCGGGTCGGAGATCTGGTCGAGCACGAGGATCGGCCCAGGGCGCTTCAGCGCGTCCAGCAGCGGCGGCGCCACCAGCTGGTCGGTGAGCATCGCCACGCCCTGGTGGACGATCCCACTGCCCTGCCGCGCGCCAAGCAACTGGTCAATTTTCTCCCGCTCGGAAATTTCCGGCTGGATCGGCCAGGGTAGCGGCCGTTCCGCGGCCAGCGCGGCCCGTCCCTCCTCGGTAATCACCAGCCGGCGCAGCCGCCGCGCCGGGTTCGCCAGTGCCGCCGCCACCGCATGGGTGCCATACAGCCACACCGCGCCGTTCGGCACGGCAGGTGCGCGCGCCTGCCCGCGTGCAAAATTTTCCCGCATCGGCGGCCGGTCGGTCAGCCGCTCCGGCTTAGGCCCGCGCCCAGCCGGCAGGCTCAACTTCGGCCCGTCAAACTTTCGCGGCCCGCTTTGGGGCTTGTCGGCCATACGGCCCTGGGGTTTGTCACCGCTACGGCCTTGCGGCTTATCGGCCATCCGGCCCTGGGGCTTATCCCCCGTGCGGCCAAACGGCTTATCGCCGGTCCTGTTCTGCGGCTTGTCGCCTATCCGGCCTTGAGGCTTATCGCCTGTCCGGCTCTGCGGTTTTTCACCGGGACGGCCGGTTTTCGATCTGGGGGGGCGATTTTGTGTCATGCCCGCTTCACTATCCCCACGGCATTACGTTGACAACCAAAGCGTGATCGGGGAAACGACACCGCATACGGAAGGGTGCCCGAGTGGCTAAAGGGGGCGGACTGTAAATCCGCTGGCGTACGCCTACGTTGGTTCGAATCCAACCCCTTCCACCAACACCGTCCCCAAATGCGCTATGCTGGCCGTCTGACGCGCATTTCCTGCGCTTCGGTGCTCACGTACATGCGTACGCTGCGCTCCGATGCTCGGAACTGCACGCCAGCCGACTCAGCCTAGCGCATTTTGGGACGGTGTTGGCGCAACGTCTCAAGTACAATGGGGTTTACGAGCCCCTGCCTCTTGTCCTAACCATGGCGGCGCGCGGGTGTAGCTCAACGGTAGAGTCCTAGCCTTCCAAGCTAGTTGTGCGGGTTCGATTCCCGTCACCCGCTCCATATTTCCGGGCTTTTATGCCCTGAGACTTGACACAAAGCGCGCCAGCGTGTGGAACGCCGGTTTCGTGCTGGTTAGGATAGGGGCGTAGCTCAATTGGCTAGAGCGCCGGTCTCCAAAACCGGAGGTTGAGAGTTCGAGACCCTCCGCCCCTGCCATCCACCCCAGCACATAACGGCTGTTTTCGGAGTTTGTCTCTTTGGCGTTCAACCTGGTTAAATTTTCACGCGAAGTCCGTGCCGAGGCGGCCAAAACCACTTGGCCCTCGCGTAAGGAAACCTTGCAGACCACGGGCCTCGTGCTCGCCATGGTCGTGTTGACCGCATTGTTTTTTCTGACCGTCGATCAGATCATCGGCGCCGGTATGCGTGCCCTCTTCGCCGTCGGAAGTTAAGGAATTATTTATGGCCAAGCGCTGGTACGTCCTCCATGTCTATTCGGGCTTCGAAAAAAAGATCGCCACCCAGATCAAGGAACAGGCTGAGCTGAAAGGCCTGTCCGACGCCATCGGCGACATCATCGTCCCGGTCGAGGAAGTCACCGAGATCCGCCGCGCCCAGAAGGTGAACACCGAACGCAAGTTCTTCCCCGGCTACGTCCTCATCAACATGGAAATGTCGGATGACGCCTGGCATCTGGTGAAGGACGTCCCCAAAGTCACCGGCTTCCTCGGCAGCAAAACCCGCCCGAGCCCGATCCCGGACTCCGAGGCCGAACGCATCATGAAGCAGGCACAGGAAGGCACCGAACACCGGCGCCCCGCCGTCCTCTTCGAAATCGGCGAACAGGTCCGCGTCGCCGACGGCCCCTTCACCAGCTTCAACGGCATCGTCGAGGAAGTCGACGAAGACAAAGGCCGCGTCAAAGTCTCCGTCTCCATCTTCGGCCGCTCCACCCCTGTCGATCTGGAATACGGCCAGGTGGAGAAAATCTGACCGCCTTGTAATTTCCGGGGCGGTCACCATCTCGCGAACCATAATGCTTGCAAGGGGTTCCAGTGTCTGACGTGACCGCCTCACCCCCCACGAAGCGCTGGCTCCTGTTCGCCGCCGGCACCATCGCCGTCCTCGCCCTCCTGTTCTGGCTCATCCACTACCTGCTCATCGGCCAGTACCTTGTAAGCACTGACGACGCCTACATCGCCGCGGACTCCAGCCTCATCGCCCCCAAAATCAGCGGCTACGTCACCAGCGTCGCCGTGCGCGACGGCCAGGCCGTCCACCGGGGCGACCTGCTCGTCACCATAGACCCGCGCGACTACCAAACCGCGCTGGACGCCGCCCGCGCCGCCCAGGCCACCGCCCAGGCCGAACTCACCCTGCAACAAGCCAAAATCGCCGTCGCCCAGGCCACGCTCCAGGGCGATACCGCCCGCTACGCCTTCGCGCAAAAAAACCAGCATCGCTACGCCAGCCTCACGGCTAACGGCGCCAGCACCGAACAAGCCCGCGAACAGGCCAATACCGACCTCACCACCGCCCAGGCCACCCTCGCGGCCGACCAAGCCACCCTCACCGGCGCCATCACCCAGGTCGACGTGCTCAAAGCCTCCCTCGCCCAAGCCAACGCCGCCGCCGCCCAAGCCGCCCTCGACCTCAGCCACACACAAATCACCAGCCCGTTTGATGGCACAATCGGCGCCAAATCCGTCGCCGTGGGCGACTACCTGCAGCCCGGCACCCAAATCATGGCCATCGTGCCCCTCACCCAGGTCTACGTCCTCGCCAACTACAAAGAAAACCAGATCACCAGCATCCACCCAGGCCAACCCGTCACCCTCACCGTCGACGCCTTCCCCAACCTCAAAGTCACCGGAACCGTCGACTCCATCGCCCCCGCCTCCGGCCAGCAATTCGCCCTCCTCCCCCCCGACAACGCCACCGGCAACTTCACCAAAATCGTCCAGCGCATCCCAGTCAAAATCATCCTCAACCTAACCCCCGCCACAATCGGCAACCTCCGCCCCGGCCTCTCCGTCGAACCCACCATCAACACCCGCCCGGAACCGTGACGGTATCGGGCGTTAAGCAAGGCCAAGGGGCTCTGCCCCTTGGATCCCCGCCAAAGGCTAGCCTTTGGAATCCATTAATAGGGTTTCTGAGAGGGGCTCGCCCTGGCCTCTCCAAGTCCCGTGCAGCGAGCCCCTCTCAGAAACCCTTACTAAGGGGTTCTAAGGGCCAGCCCTTAGCGGGGGTCGAGGGGGCAGCGCCCCCTCGCCTTCCTTAATGCCCGATACCGTCCCGCTCCGGACGCGTGTGGCGGTTGGGGGCGCGCTGATTGGCTCGTTCATGGCGATTTTGAATATCCAGGTGGTGAACACCTCGCTACCGGACATTCAGGGCGGCATTGGCACGGGTTTGGACAATGGCGGCTGGATTTCGACGGCTTATCTGGTTGGCGAGATTACGGTGATTCCGTTATCGGGCTGGCTGTCCGAGGTTTTTTCACTGCGCCGGTATTTAATCGGCAGCACGTTTTTGTTCCTGCTCTTTTCCGTCGCCTGCGGCTTGGCGACGAATTTCCCGGAGATGGTCACTCTACGGGCCATTCAGGGGTTTTCCGGCGGTGTGCTCATCCCCCTGGCGCTGATGTGCGTCATCACCTTGCTGCCCGAGCGTGCCCGCCCCATCGGTTTCGCCGGCAGCGCGCTGTCGGCCACGTTTGCCCCGGCCATCGGCCCCACCATTGGCGGCGCGATTACTGATTTATACGGCTGGCGCTACATTTTCTTCCTCAACCTGGTCCCTGGCGCGGTCATGCTCGCGGCACTCATCTGGGGCCTCGCCCCGGCGCCTATGCAGCTCAAAAAATTCGCCCGCGGCGATTGGGTGGGCATTTTCACCATGGCGCTGGGGCTCGGCACGTTGCAGGTGGTGCTGGAGGAGGGCAACAAGGACGACTGGTTCGGCTCGCCGTTCATTCTGCGCCTGTCGATCATTTCAGTGCTCTCGCTCGGCGCCTTTCTGTTCCAGGAGCTACGTCCGGGCAACAAGGCCCCGCTCGTCAATCTGCGCCTGTTCGCGCGCCGCAATTTCGGTGTCGCCAGCATTGCCAACACCTTGCTGGGTTTTGTCCTCTACGGCTCGGTCTATCTCATCCCCATCTATCTGGCCGAGGCGCACGGCTACAGCGCGCGCCAGACCGGCATCGTCATGGCCTGGATTGGCCTGCCCCAGCTCCTCATCATCCCCTGCATGCCCTACCTGATGCGCCGGTTCGACTCCCGGTGGCTGCTGCTCTCCGGTTTCGTCCTCTTCGCCATCAGCTCCCTCATGAACATTCATCTCGGGCCGGATGAAAGTGGTCCGCAACTGCTCATCCCCAACCTCATCCGCGCCGTCGGCCAGGCCCTGGTCTTCCCGCCGATGTCGCAAATCGTCACCGCCGGCATTCCCTTCAAGGATGCCGGCTCCGCCTCGTCGCTGTTCAACATGCTGCGCAACCTCGGCGGCGCCATCGGCATCGCGGTGGTGCAAACCTTCGTCACCAACCGCGAAAAATTCCATTCCACGATCATCATGCCGCGCCTCAGCCTGCTCAACCCGGCAACGCAGCAGCGCCTTCGCCTGCTCCAGCACTATTTCGCCACCCGCGGCCTGGCGGACCCGCAAGGCGCGCGCCACGCCGCCATCATCGCCATGGGCCGCACCGTCCAGGCCCAGTCATTCTTCCTGGCCTACGGTGACGCTTTCGCGCTGTTGGGCGCCATGATGGTCATAGCCAGCGTGGTGGTGCTATTTCTTCACAAACCCTCTGGCAGTGCGGCCCCGGGCGCGCATTAGGCACCCTACTTCCTGTCAAGGACACAGATCAAAATCCATTGCATATATTTATCGGTCTAACCCTCGCCAGAAGCGCCTTTCCCACCTTCCCGAAGATATGGAAATCGTTTAGCCTTCCTGAAAATCCGGAGGGAAAACACATGGCGCGCATTGCATTGGTTACCGGCGGCACTCGGGGTATCGGAGCCGCCATCAGCATCGCCCTCAAACAAGCCGGACGGACTGTAATAGCCAACTACGCCGGCAACACCGCCGCCGCCGAGGCTTTCAGCGACGAGACCGGTATCGAGACCATGCGTTTCGACGTCAGCGACTACGACCAGTGTGTCGCCGCGGTCGCCGCCATCACCGCCAAACATGGCTCCATCGACATTCTCGTCAACAACGCCGGCATCACCCGCGACACCGTCATCAGCAAAATGACGCGTGACATGTGGGACGCGGTGATCGACACAAATCTCGGCTCCTGCTTCAACCTTTGCAAGGCAACGTTTGAGGGCATGAAGGCCCGCAAGTTCGGCCGCATCGTCAACATCGGCTCCATCAACGGCCAGGCCGGCCAATACGGCCAGGTTAATTACGCCGCCGCCAAATCCGGCATGCACGGCTTCACCAAAGCCCTGGCGCTGGAAGGTGCCCGCTACTCCATCACCGCCAACGCCATCGCCCCCGGCTATGTCGACACTGACATGGTCCGCGCCGTCCCGCCTGACGTGCTGGAGAAAATCGTCGCCAAAATCCCCCGCGGGCGCCTCGGCTCCGCGGCAGACATCGCCCGCGGCGTCGTCTTCGTCACCGCCGACGAAGCCGACTTCATCACCGGCTCCACCCTGTCCATCAACGGCGGCCAACACATGTATTGACCTTGCGACTTCTACTCCGCCGGCCATCTGGCGCGCTTTTCGGGGCTTCCGGTGCTCGCGTACATTAAGTACGCTGCGCTCCGGGTCCCCGAAAATCACGCCAGCTGACTCGGCGGAGCGAATTCGCAAGGCCAATACCCCGCCTCAAATACAAACATCGTAGGGCGGAAAAGCGCAGCGCATTCCGCCACTCAGGCCGCCACGTCCCCCGCATCCAGCTTCAACACTTCCCCCGCCAGATACAAACTCCCGCAAATCAACACCCGCGTGGGCGCCGCAATCTGCCCCAGCGCGCCCCGCACATCCGGCCCAACCACCGCCCTGCCGCCCGAGGCCTCCACAATCGCCTCCACCGGCAAAGCCAGATGCTGCCCCGGCTCCGCCACGGCAAAAATCTGCGCCGCGTGCGGCATCAAAATCCGCATCACCTCGCCCACGTCCTTCGCCTGCTTCATCCCCAGCACCAGCGCCGTCGGCCCTGCCCAGTCCTGCAACTGCGCCGCCAGCGCCTCCGCCCCGCCCGGATTATGCGCGCCATCCAGCCACAACTCCGAGCCCGCCGGCAGCAATCCCAGCAACGCCCCGCGCAACCTTTGCAACCGCGCCGGCCATTCCACCGCCCGCAGCCCAGCCGCCAGCACCTCCGGCACCAACTCAAACCCCGCCGCGCGCAACGCCATCATCGCAATCGCCGCATTCTCCGCCTGATGCACCCCCGGCAACCCCGGCGGCGGCAGCTCCAATCCCTCAAACCGCAAGCCTTCCGCCGTCGCCGCAATCTCCCAGTCGCGCCCGCGCAGCAACACGGGCACCCCCGCCGCCTCCGCCGCGCCCAAAATCGCCGCCATGGCCTCGGGCTCCTGCGCCCCCACCACCACCGGCACGCCCGGCTTAATAATCCCCGCCTTCTCCGCCGCGATCACGCCCAGCGTGTCGCCCAAAAAATCCTGATGATCCATCGAGATCGACGTAATCGCACATGCCGCCGGCCGCACCACATTGGTCGCGTCAAACTTGCCGCCCAGCCCCACCTCGACCACGCATAAATCCGCCGGCACCCGCGCAAACAGCAAAAACGCCGCCGCCGTAATCGCCTCGAACACGGTAATCTGGTTGCCCTCGTTCACCGCCTCAATCTCATCCAGCGCCCCGGCCAGCACCTCATCGGTCACCAGCGCCCCGGCCAGCCGTATCCGCTCATTAAATTTCACCAAATGCGGCGAGGTATAAACATGCACCCGCAACCCCGCGGCCTCCGCCAGGCTGCGCACAAACGCGCACACGCTGCCCTTGCCGTTGGTCCCCGCCACATGGATCACCGGCGGCAACCGCAACTGCGGATCACCCAACGCGCCCAGCAACCGGACCAACCGGTCCAGCTGCAAATCTATCAGTTTCGGATAAAGCCTATGCAGCCGGTCCAGACTGGCATCATACCGGCTCACGCCGCGGCGGGCCTCTTGTTCCCGGTCATCAGCCCGATCAACCGTGCCAGCGTCGCCGTCAACTCGCCGCGCTTCACCACCATGTCGATAATCCCATGCGCCAGCAAATACTCCGCCCGCTGGAACCCTTCCGGCAGCTTTTCGCGCACCGTCTGCTCAATCACCCGGGCACCCGCAAACCCAATCAGCGTATTCGGCTCGGCAATCTGCACATCCCCCAGCATCGCGAACGACGCCGTAACCCCCCCCGTCGTCGGGTCGGTCAGCACCACAATAAACGGCAGCCCGGCTTCCTTCACCATCTGCGAGGCAATCACCGAGCGCGGCATCTGCATCAGGCTCACCGCGCCCTCCTGCATCCGCGCCCCGCCCGAAGCCGTATAAACAATCAACGGCGCCGCCTGCAGCACGGCCAGCTTCGCCGCCGCCACCAGCCCATCGCCCACCGCCCCGCCCATGGACCCGCCCATGAACTCAAACGACATCGCCGCCACCACCGCCCGGTTCCCGCCCACGGTGCCATGCGCCACCAGCAGCGCATCATCCTGCTTGGTCCCCTCGCGCGCATCCTTCAGCCGGTCGGCATATTTCTTGTGGTCACGGAATTTCAACGGGTCCACCACCGCCTTCGGCAGCTCGATTCTGGTGTAAACCCCGTCATCAAACGTCCAAGCCAGCCGGTCCGCAGCACTCGCCCGCATATGGTGCCCGCAATGCGGACAAACTTTTAACGCCGCCTCCAGCTCCCGATGAAAAATCATCTGCTGACACTTAGGGCACTGCTGCCACAAGTTATCCGGCGCCTCCTTGCGGCCCAGGAGAGTACGGATTTTCGGACGGACAAATTCTGTAAGCCAGCTCATGCATAAGGATTTACCCTCATTACAAACCTAAGGAAAGACCAGGGCGTTGCCCTGGACCCACCAAGGGGCGCCGCCCCTTGGAACCCCGCTGGGGCGCCCCGCCCCAGACCCGGATTAACGCGGCACCCCACCTCTCCCCCACCGTCATGCCGGCGCACGCCGCCTTCCTGAAAGCCGGCTTCAGTTGCGTCGGCCTAGGCGTGGCGTATTGAGGTGGCTTTAGTGCTTCAGGACAGGTGCTATGGGGCAGATGGGCGCACCCGGCCAAAGTGCCAGGCCAGGTACACGCCCGACAGCAGGAAGCCGAGGGCGAAGCTTAACCAAAGCGTGTTGAATAGCGGCATCACCGCCGAGAATAGAACAAGGCGCGGCATGATCGCGAGCCCGAGAAACAGATTGATCCAGCCCCACACCACGTTCACCAGCGGCGCGGACAGGCCAACGCCCCGTGGCTTTGCAAACGGCGTCGGAAATGCCTCGCCCCGCAGCCCTGCGGCAAGATGTGGCACGGCATTGCATATCAGCAGTCCGGCCAGAAAGCTCGAAATGATCAATAGAAGAGGCATTGGAGTGTCCTTCGCGTGGAGCGGCCAGAACAGCCGCATCCTTTATCTAGCACCGGTAGCGACCAATTTCACCGCCCCCGCCCGGCATACTGGGCAACGGTCATCGGGAGGTGGCGCATTCTAGCCACGGCTTCGTAGCACTGCTGGCACTCAGCGCGCTACGATCGGCGTTGCGCCCATTATCGCCATCCCAAGGCGCCACTTCCGAGACCGAAACCGGTCATGCGAATGATCAGAAAAGGCAATTGCGTGATGCTCGATCCAGGCGTGGCAGGCGAAGTGCGTTTTGTGAACCGGCTCTTCTATCTGCCAGCTTGACCGGTAACGACGGGCTGGGCATTCGGCCGACGTACTTGAGTTAATGCAACAGAACCCCCTAGATCACCGCAGCTTTTCAGTATTGCCATGCCCTTTACTTACGCCGCGCCGATGAAAGGCAACACGAAACCATAAAAGCGCCAGAAAGCTAAGGAGACTGAAGTAAAGCCAGCATCGGCCATTCAGGCGCTCTTCCTCCAAATGCCTTGCCTCCGCCCATGTTTTTAAACCGGGCAAGCGGAATGGGCTCAGTGAGTAAGCCCAAACCAAGCACCTCCCAGAAATAAGTCGCTGGCGTATCGTCAGATTCAGCATAAGGCGGCCGTATAGACTTGTCTGGATGTTTGCCTGATCGTCGTGTCCCTTCGACAGCGCGAACAATAGCCCCCAATTTTCCAGTCCATGTGACCATCCCAGGGTTGTACAGGTCGTGTGGCGGTTGGGATGCATAAATATATACGTCAACACCAATAGGCATATCTTTAAGCCCGAAGCTGTTGCTGCCAAAAGCTACACGATTTGCTAATTCGGGCACGGTCTGTGCTGAGGCGAGAATTGACGCTGGGACGGGCGCGTAAAACACGACGCTTCCTGACATTTCTTCAAGGAGTGCTTTCTCTGGCATCTACACTCCTCCGCCCGGCAGCTTATTTGAATCGACCAAATCAGCGCAATAATAATAGTGTTGACCCGTGTCACCGTTATAAGCGTCGGTGCATTTCGCGATAGTACTCTGCCCTTCTAAGTAGAATTCAGTTAATTGTACCAGCCCATCGGGTGGCTCGCTAATAATCTGAATCAATTTATAGCCGGCTTGCTCATATTGGTAGAGTGATTTTTTATTGAGAGAAAATTGAGGTGCCTTGCCCCCTGGGTCAAGTTCTGTGGAAGCAGAAGCTAAAGTGGACGCGGAAATAGTTATTATGAGAGTCAATAGAATCGAATTATATTTAATCATTTTGTGTCTTTCTGTTCGGGCGCTTCCAACACTTTGGTGGAACGTAGGTGTATGTTACCCTAACGATGATTCCGTGTATCGACTTTCCCTCACAAGACCATTTTATGCGAGTGAGCCATAGAAACTACGACTATGCTCGCCACAGGTTTCATCCCCGTTCCCCATGCTCTAATAAATCACAACTGGCCGCCTGGCAGTGCAAACTCAAGACTTTTGCAATCTGAATCCGACCAAATAATATCAACGAGTTGTACGTTTCAAAAGATATGACCGAAACCCGAAAAACATTAGCCTGGTTCAAATTCATATTTTGATTTCAATAATTTTCCGCCCGGGCGGCAGCTTTCGAGCCAAATATCCGCTCTCTGCGTGTATTAATCCAAAGCTGCCCTTCCGCTTCCGGCCCACGGCAGAAATTCAACCCGCCCCGCCCCCCCAACGTAGCCTCAACTCAATGCTTTAGGGCGGGTCAACCTCCCCACCGCCCAAGCGCCCGCCTCCGCCACCACCGCATCACCATCCCCCGCCAGCACCCGCGCCACCGGTAACAACCCCGCATCCCCGCTATTGCCAATCGCAATCGCCACATTCCGCACCAACCTGTCCCGCCCCACCCGCTTCACCGGCGAGCCCGCGAACATCGCCCGAAACCCCGCATCATCCAGCCCCGCCAGCTCCGCCAGCCTCGGCGCCACCAGCTCCTCCCGGTGCGCAAATTTCGCCTCCCGCCCCGCCGCCGCAAACTTGTTCCACGGGCAAACCGCCAAACAATCATCGCAGCCGTAAATCCGGTTCCCCATCGCCACCCGGAATTCCTCCGGAATTGCCCCCGCATGCTCAATCGTCAAATAGGAGATACACCGCCGCGCATCCAACTTATAAGGAGCCGGAAACGCCGCCGTCGGGCACGCGTCCAAACAAGCCTGGCAGCTCCCGCACCTGTCCGCATGCGCCACATCCGCCACAATCTCCAGCGTCGTAAAAACTTCCCCCAAAAACAACCAGGACCCATGCGTCCGTGACACCAGATTCGTATGCTTCCCCTGCCACCCCACCCCCGCCAGCGCCGCCAGCGGCTTCTCCATCACGGGTGCTGTATCCACAAACACCTTCACCCCCGCACCCCGCGCCGCAATAAACTGCGCCAGATGCTTCAACTTCCCCTTCACAACATCATGATAATCCCGCCCGCGCGCATAGACTGAGATATTCCCCACCCCCGCCACGCCCACGCTCCCCAGCGCATCCCCCTCCGGCGCGTAGGAAATACCCAGTGAAACCACACTCATCACCTCAGGCCACAACACTTGCGGGTCCGCCCGCTCATCCGCGCGCGCCTCCATCCACCCCATGCCGCCATGGTGCCCCGCCGCCAAAAACTCCCGTAACCCCGCCTGGCGCGCCGGCGGCATCTCCGCCCGCGCAAACCCCACCGCATCAAACCCCAGCGCTGCGGCCCGCTCCCGTATCGCTGCCTTTATATCAGCCCCGGCCACGATACCCCTGCACGCCCTGGTCCGGAATCCACGCCCCATCCGGCGGCGCGCCCGTCTGCCAGAACACATCAATCGGCATCCCGCCGCGCGGATACCAATACGCCCCAATCCGCAACCATTTTGGCGCAAGCAACTCAATCAGCCGATCCGCGATCATCAGCGTGCAAGCTTCATGAAACGCCCCATGATTCCTAAAACTATGGAAAAACAATTTTAAGGACTTGCTCTCCACCAGCCAGTCACCCGGAATATAATCAATCACAATATGCGCAAAATCCGGCTGCCCCGTCATCGGGCAGAGCGAGGTAAACTCCGGGCACGTAAACCGCACCACCACATTCTTCCCCCCCGCCTCAGCCGCCACCCGCTCCAGCACCGCCGTCTCCGGCGACACCGGGGCCACCGTCGCACTGCCTAACTGCTGCAACCCCGCATAACGTTCCTCAACCATTTTTCGCCTCCAACCACCCGGCCCGCGTCCGCGCGCAATAATCGTCGTAATTACCAGCCAAAATCGCCGCCCGCCCATCAATCATCAAGCGCTGATAATACGTCAGATTATGCATCGTCAGCAGCATCGGCCCCAAAATCTCCGCCGCCCTGAACAAATGATGCAAATACGCCCTTGTATGCCGCGTACAGCACAAACACCCGCAATTCTCATCCAGCGGCGTGCCATCATCAATAAACCGCGCATTGCGCAGGTTAAACACCCCATGCGACGTAAACCCCCGCGCCGTCCGCCCCGCCCGCGTCGGCATCACGCAATCAAACATATCCACCCCGCGCGCCACCGAGCCCAGCAGATCATCCGGCGTCCCCACGCCCATCAAATACCGCGGTTTATCGGTTGGCAGCAAAGGTGCCGTAATATCCAGCATCGCATACATCATCTCCTGGCCCTCACCCACCGCCAGGCCGCCAATCGCATACCCCTCGAAATTCAATTCCCGCAGCGCCGCCGCCGACTCCTCGCGCAAATCCTTAAAAACATTCCCCTGCACAATCCCGAACTGCCCATACCCTTCGCGCACGACAAACGCATCGCGTGAACGCTTCGCCCAGCGCGACGACAGCCGCATCGAACTCGCTGCCTCCTCATACGTCGCCGGAAACTTCGTGCATTCGTCAAGCACCATCGTAATCGTCGCATCCAGCAAATACTGAATCTCCATCGACCGCTCCGGCGTCAAATGATGCGCCGACCCGTCAATATGAGAACGAAACGTCACCCCCGTCTCATCCATCTTGCGCAATTTGGCGAGAGACATCACCTGGAAGCCGCCCGAGTCCGTCAAAATCGGCCCAGGCCAGTCCATCATCTTATGCAACCCGCCCAGCCGCGCTACCCGCTCGGCTCCCGGCCGCAGCATCAAATGGTACGTATTCCCCAGCACGATTTTCGCACCCGTTGCCCGCACCGCATCGGCCGTCATCGCCTTCACCGTGCCCGCCGTCCCCACCGCCATAAACGTCGGCGTCGGCGCATCCCCATGCGCCGTATGCAACATCCCCGCCCGCGCCGCGCCATCCTGGCCCAGCAAATCAAATGAAAAACTCATGCTCTCTCCAGCAGGCAAGCATCGCCGTAAGAATAAAACCGGTAACCTGCTGCAATCGCGTGAGCATACGCCGCGCGTATCCGCTCCACCCCCGCAAACGCGGACACCAGCATCAACAACGTCGAGTGCGGCAAATGAAAATTCGTGAACAGCAAATCCGCAACCTTGAACCTATACCCCGGCAAAATAAAAATATCCGTCTCGCCGTCAAAAGCCTTTACCACACCAGCATCATCCGCGGCTGACTCTATCACCCGCAACGCCGTCGTCCCCACCGGCACAATCCGCCCGCCGGCCGCCCGCACCGCATTAATCTTCGCCGCCGCCTCCAGGGAAACAAACCCGCGCTCCGCATGCATCTTGTGCTCGGACAATTCCTCAACCCGCACCGGCAGAAACGTCCCCGCCCCCACATGCAGCGTCACCCGCACAATCTCCACCCCCGCCGCCGCCAAACTTTCAGTCAATGCCTCGGTAAAATGCAACCCCGCGGTCGGCGCCGCCACCGCACCCTCATGCGCCGCGAACATGGTCTGATAATCCGCCGCATCCTGCGCCGTAATCCCCTCCGGCCGCGCAATATACGGCGGCAACGCCAACGCCCCACTGCGCGCCAAAGCGGCATAAAAATCATCCGCCACAAACCGCAAATACGCCGCCCCGCCTTCCAAAACCTCCAGCACCTCAGCCGAAAACTCCGGATCAATCACCAGCACATCACCCGCCCGCACCCGCCGCGCGTTGCGCAGCAACACCCGCCAGCTACCATCATCGCGCCGCCGGTCCAGCGTAATCCCAATCCGCGCAGCACCGCGCTTATCCTCCGGGTGCGCGATAACGCGCATCGCACTCAACTGCGCCGGAATCACCCTGGTATCATTCACCACCAGCAAATCCCCGCGCCGCAACAGCCCCGGCAAATCGCGCACAAAACAATCGCGCAGTGCTTCACCCATGCACAACAACCGCGCCGAATCCCGCGGCCGCGCGGGCTCAACCGCAATCCGCTCCGCCGGCAAATCATATCCAAAGTCGGATAGTTTCATGGGGAAGCAACGCCAAGGGGCGCTGCCCCTTGGATCCCCGCGAAGGGCCGCGCCCTTCGATCGGCATTAATAGGGGTTTTTGAGAGGGGCTCGCTCCAGCCTCTCCAAATCCCGTACAGCGAGCCCCTCTCAGAAACCCTTATTCGCGGATTGCAAAGGCGAGCCTTTGCTGGGGGTCCAGGGGGCAAAGCCCCTTGGCCTTTGCCGGCCACGAAATCAATCCCCCATATACGAGGCGAGTTCGATCAAATTACCATCCGGGTCGCGGCAATACACCGACGTAATATCCCCCAGCGCCCCGATGCGTGAGACCGGCCCGCGTTCAATCGCCACACCGCAGGCGTGCAACTGCGCCACGGCATCTTCCGAGCGCACCGCGATCACAAAGCACAAATCCAGCGTCCCCGGCTTGGCCTCGCGCGCATGGGGCAACACCTCGTTTCCCACCTCGTGCAAATTTATCTTCTGCGCGCCAAAGCGCAGCGCCGTGCGGTTGCTCCCGCCGTATTCTTCCCGCTCCATGCCCAGCACGCGCTGGTACCAGGCCGCTGTTTCGGTCAAATCGTTACAGGTCATCACCACATGGTCAATGCGGTCAACGGTGAATTTCATCAGCTCAGCTCACTAAAGAAATCATTGCCCTTGTCATCCACCACGATAAACGCCGGGAAATCCTTCACCTCGATTTTCCACACCGCTTCCATACCCAGCTCCGGATACTCCAGCACTTCCACTTTCGTAATATTCTGCTCCGCCAGCACCGCCGCTGGACCGCCGATCGAGCCCAGATAAAATCCACCATGCTTCTGGCACGCATCGCGCACGGCCTTGCTCCGGTTACCCTTGGCCAGCATAATCAGCGAGCCCCCGGCCGCCTGGAATTCATCCACGTAGCTATCCATCCGCCCGGCGGTGGTCGGGCCAAAGCTCCCCGTCACCATGCCTGCGGGCGTCTTCGCCGGCCCGGCATAATACACCGGATGATTCTTCAAATACTCAGGCATCCCCTCGCCACGGTCCAACCGTTCCTTCAGCTTGGCATGCGCAATATCGCGCGCCACCACAATCGTCCCAGTCAGCGCCACGCGCGTCTTAATCGGGTACGCTGAGAGCGTGGCCAGAATCTCCGCCATCGGTCTGTTCAAATCAATCGCCACCACATCGCCGCCCAGATGCGCCTCGGTCACCTCCGGCAAATACTTCGCCGGATCGGTCTCCAACTGCTCCAGAAACACGCCATCCTTCGTGATCTTCGCCTTAATCTGCCGGTCCGCCGAGCACGAAACGCCAATGCCAATCGGCAGCGAGGCACCATGGCGCGGCAGCCGGATCACCCGCACATCATGGCAAAAATACTTGCCGCCAAACTGCGCGCCAATGCCAATGCGCTGCGTCATCTCCAGCACGCGCTGCTCCATCTCCAGGTCGCGGAACGCATGGCCCAACTTGCTACCCTCAGTCGGCAGCGCATCCAAATACTTCGTCGAGCCCAGCTTCACCGTCTTCAAATTCATCTCGGCGGAGGTCCCGCCGATCACAATCGACAAATGATACGGCGGGCAAGCCGAAGTCCCCAGCGTCTTGGTCTTCGCCTCAATAAACGCCAGCAGTTTCTCAGGCGTCAGCACCGCCCGCGTCTCCTGGTACAAATACGTCTTGTTGGCGGATCCCCCGCCCTTGGCGATGAACATCAAATGGAACTCATCGGCATGGTGCTCGCCGGGTGCGGCCATAATGTCGAACTGCACCGGCAAATTATTCCCGGTATTCACCTCGTCATACATGCTCAGCGGCGCCATCTGCGAATAGCGCAAATTGGTCTCGGTGTAGGTGCGGTGCACCCCCCAGCTCAGCGCCTCTTCCTCATTGCCCTCAACCCAAACCCGCTGGCCCTTCTTGCCGAACACCAGCGCCGTGCCGGTATCCTGGCACATCGGCAAAATCCCACCGGCGGCAATCGAGGCATTCTTCAAAAACTCCATCGCCACGTAGCGGTCGTTTTCGCTCGCTTCGGGGTCCTGCAAAATCTTCGCTAGCTGCGCCAAATGCGCCGGCCGCAGCAAATGCGAAACATCATGGAACGCCACAAACGCCAGCTCGCTCAACGCCTCCGGACTCACCTTCAGCACCGTCTTGCCATCCACCTCAATGGTGGACACTCCGGCAATATCCAGCTTGCGGTACTGCGTCGTATCCTCCCCCAGCGGGAGCATCGGCGAATAGGCAAATCCGGGCTTAAGCTTCGTCGTCACGTTCATGTCTCAGGAATCTTTCTGTCTTTTCCGGAAGGCATCCAGGCTCACCACATCAGCCGGCCCATCGGTCGGGCGGGAGGGCACATCATCCCCCTCGGGCAGCGGTATATCCGCCACTTTAATCGGCTCCGGCACTTCCACCTCAAAATGCAGGCCAAAGCGCACTTCCGGGTCAGCAAAGCTGGTAATCGCCGCCAGCGGTATCGTCAGCAAGCTCGGCACCCCGCCAAACGCCAGGCCAACCGTCATTTCACGGCCCGCCTCGTCTACGCTCAGGCTATGGAACTGGTGTTGCAGCACAATGGTCATCTCGTCCGGGTACTGCGCCTTCAGCCGGTCAGGAATGTTCACCCCCGGATAAGCGGTCTTGAACGTAATATAAAAATGATGCCCGCCAGGCAGCCCCTCAGCCACCGCATGGCGCAGCGCGCTCACCACCACCTGGCGCAGCGCCTCCTGCGTCCATTCATCATACGGCAGCAGTGAATCGGGCACGTTCAGATCATCGTCAGCCATAAAACCATTCCCCCAAGCGCCTGCTCAACACAGGCCTCAACGCGCTTCGCGCTCGTAATGCCGGTAATATTTATCCGTCACCAAATCAGTCTGCACCACCACCGCGATGTCCGTGGTGTTGAACTGGTGGTCAATCACCGCCCCGTCCCCCACAAACCCGCCCAGCCGCAGATAACCTTTTACCAGCGGCGGCAGCCGCAGCAATGCCTGCCTTGCATCCACTGCCGCCGGATCGCAACGGCGCATATCCACATAGCGCGCCTCCAGCGCGCGCGGCCGTATCGCCTCGGGCGCCAGATGGTATGTATTCAAATACGTAAGCTCCACCGCCAGCGCATCCGGGTCGGTGCCGCTTAACGATGCACAGCCAAACATTAAATCAATGCCATAATGGAAAATATAGGCCGCAATGCCCCGCCACAACAGCTGCAGGACCGCGCGGGTGCGATAAGCCACATCCGTGCAGCTACGCCCCAGCTCCAGCTTGCGCCCCGGAAATCTCTCCAACGCGGAAATATCGTATTCGTCGGACGTATAAAACCGCCCAATTTGCGCCGCCGCCTCCTGGCTTATCAACCGGTAGGTTCCCACCACCCCGGCCGCCCCTTCGCCGCGGTCATGGTCAATTACCAGCAGATGGTCCGCCAGCTCATCGAACTCATCGTAATCGCGCCCGGCTGCCACCGTCGCCGCATCCGCCCGCGCGCCCATTTCCTCATAGAACACCCGGTAGCGCAGCGCCTGCGCGGCATCCTTCTCGCCGGCCGTGCGAGCCAGCCGCACACCGAGGTTACCCGCGCGCAGTTCCGCGAACCCCAGCCTGACGTCATTGTTCATTTTTTTATCCGCCGGCCAAATAGTTCGATTTTAATGATATCAACGCCAAACCCCTGCATCTGGGCCACTTCGCGCAGCAGCGCCTCGGCCTGCGGCGAGGCAAACTCCAGCACGGAGCCGGTTTCCTGGTCCACCAGATGAAAATGCGTCCGCTCCTGCGTCGGCTCGTAGCGCGCGCGTTTCCCACCCAGGTCCCGCCGCGCCAGAATGCCCTTGGCTTCCAGCAGCCGCACGGTCCGGTAAACGGTTGCCAAAGAAATCCCCGCGTCCACCCTGTTCGCCCGGCGGTGCAGTTCATCCACATCCGGGTGGTCATGCGCCTCGGACAGCACGCGTGCGATTACGCGGCGCGGGCCGGTCATCTTCAACCCGTTCTCTATGCACAGGCGCTCGATGCTTATATCCATCACCCGCCTTGTGGCCTAAGTTTTTTCTCCGGTCCAGCCTTGCAAGAGACAGAATGATGACATCCAGCCTTCCCGCGCACCATAAAGCCATCGATATCACCGCCGAAACCTGCCCAATGACCTTCGTGCGCACCCGCCTGGCCCTGGACACAATGCAATCCGGCGAGATCCTCCTGGTGCGCCTGCAAGGCGCCGACCCGCTCGCCAACGTCCCCCGCGCCGCCGCCGACCAAGGCCACGACCCCCTGGACCTGCTCGAACAACCCGACGGCACCTGGCTCCTGGTCATCCAAAAGGGATAAAAGACTGTCTCTGGCCCGCATCTCCGCTTCTGGCGAACCGCGCCGCAAGCGCGTAATGTCCCGCGCGTAACATTGCCCCTACAGGAGCCATACTTGTCCACATCCACCGCCGCCGGCGAACCCAACCGCACCCTCGTCGCCGCCTGGCTCTACACCCTGTGTTTCATGATCTGGGTCATGGTCGGCATCGGCGGCTACACGCGCGAGACCGGCTCGGGCCTCTCCATCATGAACTGGGACCCCATCGTCGGCACCCTGCCGCCGCTTTCCACCGCCGCCTGGAACGCCGTTTTCGCCAAATACCAGACCATCTCGCAGTACCAGATCCTGCACAAAGGCATGGACCTCGCCGGCTTCAAAACCCTGTTTTGGCCCGAATACATCCACCGCCTCTGGGGCCGCCTCATGGGCACGGTGCTCCTCCTCCCCCTCATCGCCTTCGCCCTCACCGGCCGCATCGAAAAGCGCCTCATCCCCTGGCTGGTCCTGCTCTTCATCATGGGCGGCCTGCAAGGCGCCATCGGCTGGTTCATGGTCTCCTCGGGCTTCTTCGCCGGCAGCACCGCGGTCGAACCCTGGCGCCTCACCCTGCATTTTTGCGCCGCCATGTTCCTCTACATCTCGGTGCTCTGGACCGCTTTAACCGTCCGCCACCCCACCCCCGCCGCACCGCAGGGCCAACGCCGCCTGCAACGCTGGACGCAGCTCGCCATCCTGCTGCTGTTCTGCGCCATGGTCGCCGGCACCTTCGTCTCCGGCACCCACGCCATCGACGTTTTTGACCCCGCCAAAGCCATCGGCGTCGGCATGCCCCCGCCGGGCTACCCCACCACCAGCTTCTTCACCGACCAAGCCACCATCCTGTTCAACCACCAGGCCGTCGCCACAATCACCACCCTGGTCATACTCATCACCGCCACCAAAGCCCTACGCGGCAACGCCCCCGCCCCGGTGCGGGACGCCGGGCTCGCCATCGCCGGCGTCGTCCTCCTGCAATTCATCCTCGGCGTCACCGCCCTGGTCTCCAAAATGCTGGACCTCGGCGTCGCCCACCAGATGAACGCCGTCCTCCTCCTCACCGCCTGCATCCTGCTGCTGCACCGCCTGCGGGGCGCCACCGCATGAGCGGCACGTACCGAAAACCCAACAAACCCGTCGGCAACTGGCTCATCATCCTCGCCTGCATGATCTTCGGCATGGTCATCGGCGGCGGCCACGCCCGCACCATCGGCGCCGGCTTCTCCATCCAGGTCTGGCGCCCCATCACCGGCTTCATCCCGCCCCTCAACGCCGCTGACTGGACCTATCTCTTCGGCCTCTACCAAAAAACCGCCGTCTTCCAGGCCCACCCCATCACGCTACCCGCCTACAAAGCCCTGTTCTGGCCCATGTTCATTGACCGCTGCTGGGGCCGCCTCATCGCGCTCACCTTCCTCATCCCCTTCGTCTACTTCTGGCGCACCGGGCAGCTTTCGCGCCGCCTCACCCTCTGGGCGCTCGCCATCTTCGCCGCCGGCATCGGCCAGGCCACCTACGGCTGGTACATGGTGCAAACCGCCATGCAGCCCGGCGTGCTTTCCCCGCCCCCCGCCTGGGCCGGCCCGCACCTCGTCTCCGCCATGCTCGTGCTGCTCGCTCTGCTCTGGACCGGCCTCACCGTCCGCAACCCCAACCCGGCCCCCATCCCCGGCGCCGCCTTCCTGCGCCGGCTCACCACCGCCTGCATCGTGCTCATTCTCTGCACCATGTTCTACGGCGCCCTGGTCGCCACCACCAACGCCATCACCGTCTTCAACACCTTCCCCACCATGGACGGCCAATGGATTCCCAAAGACTTCCTCGCCCTCCAACCGCTGTGGCAAAACTTCATCACCAACCAGGCCACCGTGCAGTTCTGCCACCGCCTGCTCGCCACCATCACCGCGCTCACAATCCTCACCACCGCCGTCCTCGGCCTGCGCGCCCCGCTCCCGCCCTCCCTGCATGACAATTTTCTCATCATCGCCGCCCTGGTGGCGTTGCAATACCTGCTCGGCATGACCACCCTTATCCTGGCCGCCCCCGAGCTGGGCTACATCCACGAACTCAACGCCGTCCTGCTTTTCGGCGCCACCATTCTCGCCCGCCACAGCCTGCGCGGCGCCACCGGAGCCATCACATGAGCGAAGCCCTCACCACCGCCAACACCCTGTTCCACGGCACCAACGGGCTGGACCCAATCACCGCCGCCCGCCACATCGCCACGGCAACTGACGGCGCCGACGACGGCGAGCTCTTCCTCGAATACCGCGAGTCCGAAGCCATCAGCTTTGAGGACGGCCGCATCCGCTCCGCCAGCTTCGACACCCGCCGCGGTTTCGGCCTGCGCGCCGTGCTGGGCGAGGCCAGCTATTTCGCCCACGCGGGTGAAATCACCGATGAAGCCCTGGCCCGCGCCGCCGCCACCATCAAAGCCGCCAAGGCGATGGAACTATCCGTCACCGCCGCCGGCCCCACCGCCGCCCCCGCGTCCCTCTATGCCGGCCTCAACCCCCTCGCCGAAATGCCCTTCTCCACCCGCGCCGCCCTCCTGCAGGAAATCGACGCTTTCGCCCGCGCCGCCGACTCCCGCGTCATCCAGGTCATGGCCAGCATCATGGGCGAATGGCAGGCCATTGAGATCATCCGCGCCGACGGCACCCGCCTCGCCGACCTGCGCCCCCTGGTCCGCCTCAACGTTTCCGTCGTCCTGGAACACGCCGGCCGCCGCGAGTCCGGCTCCTTTGGCGCCGGCGGCCGCACCTCCTACGCCCCCCTCATCGCCCCCGCCTATTGGCAAAGCGCGGTGCACGAGGCCATCCGCCAGGCCGCCGTAAACCTTGAGAGCATCCCCGCCCCCGCCGGCGAAATGCCCGTGGTTTTAGGCGCCGGCTGGCCCGGCATCCTCCTGCACGAAGCCATCGGCCACGGCCTGGAGGGCGACTTCAACCGCAAACAAACCTCCGCCTTCTCCGGCCTCATGGGCAGCCGCATCGCCTCCAAAGGCGTGACGGTCGTTGACGACGGCACCATCCCCAACCGCCGCGGCTCCTTAACCATTGACGACGAAGGCACCCCCACGTCCCGCACCACCCTCATCGACGACGGCGTCCTCGTCGGCTTCCTGCAGGACCGCCTGAACGCCCGCCTGATGAACATGCGCCCCACCGGCAACGGCCGCCGCGAATCCTACGCCCATTCCCCCATGCCCCGCATGACCAACACCATCATGCTCGCCGGCGACGCGACCAAGGAAGACATGATCAAATCCGTAAAACGCGGCATCTACGCCGCCAACTTCGGCGGCGGCCAGGTGGACATCACCTCCGGCAAATTCGTCTTCACAGCCTCCGAAGCCTACCTGATCGAAGACGGCAAAATCACCGCCCCCGTCAAAGGCGCCACCCTCATCGGCAACGGCCCCGACGCCCTGACCCATGTGGAAATGATCGGCAACGACATGGAACTGGACCCCGGCGTGGGCACCTGCGGCAAAAACGGCCAAGGCGTCCCCGTAGGCGTCGGCCAACCCACCATGAAAATGTCCGGCCTAACCGTAGGCGGCACCGCCGCTTAGGGGGCTCTGCCCCAGACCCCGACGAATTTAGCCCGTAGCCCCTAAAAATCCGTCATTGCGAGCGCGCGAAGCGCAAGCGCGGCAATCCAGAACCGAACCTCAACACTTCCGAAACAGTAGCAGTCCAGCCCCAGTCCCCTACCCCCAGCCCCTCACACCAAAAGCCACCCACAATGAAACAACCCGCCGTATACATCATGTCGAGCAAACCAAACGGCACGCTCTACACCGGCGTCACCTCAAACCTGCCCAAACGCGCCTGGGAACACCGCACCAGCGCCACCACCGGCTTCACTTCACAAAACAACTGTAAATTCCTGGTCTGGTTCGAACTCCACGAAACCATGGACAGCGCCATCACCCGCGAAAAACAACTCAAGTCCGGCCCCCGCATCGCCAAACTCCGCCTCATCGAATCCACCAACCCCACCTGGCGCGACCTCTACCCAACCATCACCAAATAATCCCGCCACCCCTAAGCGCCAGCCCCATCCACCACCCCACCGTCACCGCCCCCCGTCACCGCCCCACCGTCACCGCCCCACCGGCCACCCCACGTCATTGCGAGCGCGCGAAGCGCAAGCGCGGCAATCCAGAACCGAACCTCGACGCTTCCGAAACAGTGACCGACCGCCTCCGCCGCCAGAAGTCCACCAAAGGCCAAGGGCTTCGCCCCTGCACCCCACTGGGGCCCCCGGCCCCAGACCCGGATTAGTCTTGGAGTTATATATTTAACTCCATCACATTTCTAATCGATTTTTCCAATCTATTATAATTGTCGGAAGAGAAGCGACAATCCAATCCGGAATTTCCGTCTTGTCTGGGATCAAAATGTCCTTCAACGTCCGATTTGCTTGTCTACCATAGTTAAAGCGATACTTGTTCGCGCGGATACACATACAGTAATAGAGTTTCTCATTCAGGTTCATTTCAATTAAAGGCTTCAGATAGTAGAGGTCTCGCCCGCTATAAAACGGCTCAGGTTGCACGAATGTTTCAAGAACAGACCCTCCACCTGCGACAGTCAATACACCAGCTTCAATCGGCTCTTTATCGATCCTTTTAACCTTGGCCGAAACACCATTGTTTCTTTCTGTTCTAGAAACAAAATTGATTCCCGCTGGATCTCGTTCAAGTTTATTTAGCTCTAAATTTGAACCATATTTTACCTCAAATAGGTCCGAGACTCTTATTAGTTTCATCCTTCTTCTTCCTCTAAAACCTCTTCATTGCTCTCGCTAAATCCATTCATTAATTTGAACATCAGGTAGTTTTTTATAGTTTTTTCATAGTCGTTCTGCGTCATAATACTATAATCGGTTTCCATGTACGCTTCTGCACACCACTCATCTTTTTCGTTTACCTGCTTGAGGATGCTCTCTCCCGCATGAACTTGACGGTTTCTGTACATTTCCACCCAATGATCCCGAATCTTGGGCCAAACATTATTTTGATCAATTCGACCGTTATGTTTGGTTTTTACAAACCCATCATTTTTCCAATAGCCAAACCATGTTTTCTTGTTTGTCGTTAAATGCGGAATTCCAGCTATCCAAACCATAATACATGTGACAGTACCAACCGGCGTGAAGAGAAGATCAGGCATCGACATCACCGCATCAAGAGTGTGGCTTCTCAGCAGCTCATCTTTTACAACGTTGGGCGTTATAGCGCACGACATAGGTACTATGGTAATGCCAATGCCACCAGGCACTAAACACTCCAACATTTGCTTTACAAAATGTAACTCATGAAGCTCAGCGTTACTTTTTGATTGTGCATACGGTGGATTCAACATTCCGACTGTTGGCTTAAGAGTTTTAATCGACTTAATTATGGCATCATCAAAGCAGCTTCCCTGATGCAAATTTGCCTTTCCATCACCTCGTAAAATCATGTTACTTGCCCCAAGAGCAAACATTTTTACGCTATTCTCGATTCCTATAAGACGATTTTTTTTGACATCAACGCGCTGTTGGTCTGTAGAGCAGGCTGCTAACATTTTTTGCATTGCGGAAATTAAAAATCCGCCTGTCCCTGCGCAGATATCGAGTACTTTATCTTTTGGCCCTACATTGGACAATAAAGAAAATAATTCAGCAATGTGTCGGGGCGTCAAAACAATGCCGAGCGCTTTTTTGTCGCCACCGGTATACTTTAGAAATTCTCCATAAAACTGTCCTACAACATCAAAGTCATGGTAAACACTCAAATATGCCCAAACATTATTGTTGATAAGTGTAATGATCTCTTTGAATATACCTTCTGGGTATTCTTTGGCAATTTTTGTGTCCGGTTTGGAAAGGTTTGGTGCAGATGCCACAACTAAATAGGGTTGAATCATAGTGTCTTTTTTTGCTTGTGGAATTTCTGCTTTATCTAATTCTTTTTTTATGGCATTGAGCCACGCCTCAGGAATATCCTCTGCATTTAATGACGAAAATGTCTTTAGAAATGCATCGCTCGTAAGTGCAATGAGAGTTCCGCTCACCAATAATGGTTTATCTTCTTCTGGTATTTTTGCCTTCGTCCAAATAAATTCGTGTAATTCACGCGAAAACGCCAATAGATCGGTGTGCCTCTTTTTAGCTACATCTGGATCGAAAGAGGCCAATCGGTAATAGTCATCAAATGGGATAATCGCATCAACAACCTTACCCGACTCATTAGTGAGAAGCTTGGGCCCCTTAGCACCGAAAGGATATATAAAGTTTGATATTTTTATTGAATTTGCGGAAGCGCCACTCACGGCGACAGCTAAGACAGTATAGTAAACTGACAAATGCCTAGCGTAATGGAGAACACCATCAACCGCAAATTCTATCGGCTTATCCCTCTTCGAGCTTTCGTGCTTTTTTGCGTCTGGCTTGCACTCGAACACGATCAAAAAATTTGTGTCTTTTTGATTTGAAATAATAAATTCAGGGTATCCTGAATTTCCTTTTTCGTTCTTACTGGCCTTAGATAAGAGCGTTTTTACTTTCGCGATTTCAGATTTCTGCTCTTCAATGGTGATCCCATTTTCAGGAGCCTTATACCCAAGGTCGCGGAGTTTCTCGCGAACAAGGTCTTCTGTTATCCGCTCGCTTTTTGCCATAAAAACATCATCTCCAAGATAGTTCACTTGATTATAAAACCGGTTCGGTCGAATTTTGATATGTAATGAGCCCGTCAGTCGTTAGGATGGGTTAGCAAAGCGTAACCCATCGCCCCTGAATGCCCGAAGTTGGCCCAATTCAACCAACACCCCACCCCACATCATTCCTTTTCCGTCACAAACCCGCACAAATTGGGGTGCAAGCAAAAAATTCTCCCACAAAAACAACCGCTTCCACCACATTCCTCACAAGTGTTTCACGTGAAACACCCCCTACCCCACGCCAAACCGTCTCCCCCGCACCCGTCCCTCAACCCGCTTCCTTAACCCCCCAAGCCAGGCCACATCCGCCAGCCGCCGGTCCACAAACCACAGCACCGCCTCCTCATCGCCTGAGCGATCATTCACCCAAAACAACAGCGCCGCGCCAAAAATCGCCGCCAGAATCCCCCGCTTGGTATACCAGCTAAAATCCGCGGATTTATCCCCCGCCGCATGCCAAACCGCATCCGCCATCCCGGCCTTAATCCGCAAAGCCCGAGGCAAATTGCGCGGCAAAGCCAGCCACCCCAGCGCCCGGCGCACCGCCTCCTTGTGCCCGGCGTTCTGCTCGAACCATATCGTCAAAATCGCCCGCACCCGCCCCGGTGTGCGGAACGCCGCCAAATCCGCCACCCCCGCCGCCGCTTCCATGCGCGCAAAGCTCAAGCCAAAAAACGCCTCGATCATCTCCCCAGCCCCACCCGGAAACAGCAACGCCGCATCCTCCGGTGCCCGTCCCACATCCGCCAGCGCCCGCCCCAGCGCCGCCGCGTTCCAGCCGTCAAACGCCACATGCCCCAGCAGCGCATCCAGCACCGCCGCCGTGTCCCCGTCTGTCCCCATCACAAAATCTCCTCCGGTAATGCCATCGGGTACCGGTCCACTTCCTCATTAAAGCCAAAATACCGGAAGTCGTGCATCCGCATCGGGTACATCACCCCGTCCAGATGGTCCGCCTCATGCTGCACCACCCGCGCCGCAAACCCTTCCAGCACCAAATCCAGCGCCTCACCCTCAATCCCCAACCCGGTCAACCGCACTTGTCTATAACGCGGCACCGCCGCCCGCAGCCCAGGGATGGAAAGGCACCCCTCCCACCCCAGCTCCGTCTCCCCGCCCAACGGCGTCACCACCGGGTTAAACACCGCCGTCAGCGGCATCGCCTCCCCGCGGGAGTCCGGCACATAAAAAATAAACAACCGCGCACTCGCAAACACCTGCGGCGCCGCCAACCCCACCCCGCCGGCGTCCTTCAGCGTCTCCACCATATCCGCCAGCAACCGCCGCGCGTCCGGCGCCAGCACATCCTCAACCTCGGCCGCGCGGGCCAGCAAAACGGGGTGGCCCATCCGGGCTATCTTTAAAATCGCCATGGCTGCATAAATGGTCTAGCAGAAATGATTTGGCGAGTGGCCAAAACATGCTATAGGCCCGCAATCTTTAGCGGACACGGCCATCCCGGCTGCGTTTCGCCGTTATTTTTGGGCGTTTTTTAGGAGTTTTCGGCCAAGTGCAAGTTCTCGTTCGTGACAATAACGTCGACCAGGCGCTGAAGGCGCTCAAAAAGAAGCTTCAGCGCGAAGGCGTGTTCCGCGAAATGAAGCTTCGCCGGCACTATGAAAAGCCATCCGAGCGCCGCGCCCGCGAGGCCGCCGAGGCCGTCCGCCGCGCCCGCAAGATGGAGCGTAAGCGCATCGAGCGCGAAGGCTTCTAATCTCCCACGGTCATGCCCATGGCCGTCGCTATTAAATGCCGGAAATCAGCCCCCAAGGGCCGGTTTGCGGCATTTTGATTTCCTGGCCCCGCTTGATTCACTGGCCCCGCCTCGCCATCATCCTGGCGCTGGCCACCAGCGGCTGCGCCTCCCTGCCGCAAATAGACCCGGACCTCGCCTGTAACATCCCCTCCGCCAGCGAGGCCCAGGCCCTCACCATCATGCGCGACGAGAGCGTCAAGCTCACCCATACCCCCTTCGTCCCCGGCAACAACATCCATTTGCTGGAAAACGGCCCCCGCACCTACGCCGCCATGTTCGCCGCCATCGCCGCCGCCAAATACCGCATCGACATGGAAAGCTACGAGTTCGACGGCCCCATCGCCACCAAATTCGCCGAGCTCCTCATCGCCGAGCACGCCATGGGCCTGCAGGTAGACCTTATCTACGACGACTACGGCACCAATGCCCCGCCCGGCCTGTTCGACAACCTGCGCCGCAACGGCGTGAATGTCCTCACCTACAGCCCCCTTACCCCGGCGGCCATGCTCACCATGGACATCAACCGCCGCGACCACCGCAAGCTCCTGGTCATCGACAGCACCATCGCCTTCACCGGCGGCATCAACATCGCGCAAGTCTACGTAAACCGTCCCACCAGCCTCCCCCAATCCACCGAACCCAGCCAAATGCCCTGGCGCGACACCGACGTTGAGGTCACCGGCCCGGTGGTGAGCGTCTTCCAACAGCTCTTCATGCAAACCTGGACCGAACAAAAAGGCCCGCCCATCCCCGCCCCGCCGCCCACCAGCACCGCGCCGCAGGGTGACTCCACCGTCCAGGCGCTGGACGGCTCCCCGCCGGACGCCCACCCGGCCATCTACAAAACCCTGCTCACCGCCATCGCCGTGTCGCGTAAATCCATCCACCTCACCACCGGCTTTTTCGCCCCGCCGCCAGACCTGCTGGAGGCCCTGCAATGCGCCGCCCGCCGCGGCGTGGACGTGCGCATCATCGTCCCCAGTACCAGCACCAGCGATTCATCCATCGCCGCCGGCCGCTCGAATTACGAAGATCTGCTGGAAGCCGGCGTGCATATTTACGAGCGCCACGGCGCCGTGCTGCACGCCAAAACCGCCGTGATCGACGGTGCCTGGTCCATCGTCGGCTCCGCCAACCTCGACTGGCGCAGCGTCGTCTACAACAACGAGATCGACGCCGTCGTCCTCGGCCCCAGTTTTGCCAATGAAATGGAGGCGCAATTCGTCAAGGACACCGCCGCCTCCACGGAAATCACCCAGGCTGCCTGGAGCCATCGCGGCCTCGGCGAACGCCTGAACGAATTCCGCGCCCGCCTGATCGAATTTATGCTCTAGCTTTTATCCGAGGCCGTAAGCGCCTCAATCTGCTGCTTGATCTTCACGACTTTCGCCGCCTCGGCCTCGGCCCGCTGCAGTAATTTGCCCGCCAGCGGCGTGCCATAAGTCCGCAGCGCCTCGGCCGCCCGCTTCTGCGCCAGCACAAGTGCTGCCTGCAACCGCTTGAGTTCCACGGCCTGTTCTGTCGTCGCTTGAGAATTTGTCATCCGCCACCATGCCACGCGCCGCCCCCCGGCGCCATGCTACCCCAGGAATTTCCGCAAAAACACCCGCCGGTTGCCCGCTGGATAATCCGGCAGCTCGCCAAAACTCTCATACCCATGGCGCAGATAAAACAGCAGCGCCGCCGGATTCATCGTATCCAGCCACACCCCCGTACACCCCCGCGCCCGCGCCTCACCCTCGGCGGCGGCCAGCAATTTTGCTCCCAGCCCCTGCCCGCGCGCCGCCTCCGGCACAAACAATAACTCTATAAACAGCCAGCCATGCCCGCTGCGGCCCCACAACCCGCCTTGCAGCACGCCGGCCGCATCATGCAGCAGCACCCCCAGCGGCGCGCCCTCCGCCGGCCCGAGCAATGCCTCATGAAACCCCACCAGCCCGGCCACCAGCGCCGCCCGCGCGTCCGCATCGGCCACCGCTGTCACGCTCAGGCGCAACTCAACCATAAGCCGTCTCCAACCCCACGAACCTTGCCCCCGCCGCCTGCAACCCCGCCAGCCCGGCCGCAATCCCCGCCCCGCTGTCCCGGTGCGGCTGGTTGATATGCCCCTCGATCACATCGCCATCCCGCGCTGCCTCAAGCCGCCGCGCGACTATCGCCGCGGGCAATGACGCCCCCTGGTCCGAATTCAGCGAATACCCCGCCACCCTGAAACCCAGCGCCTCGATCACCGGAATCGCCTCCGGGCTGTAAAGCCCCGCCGCCCCGCGGTACCAAACGGGGCGTTTCCCGGTCACTTTCTGCACCGCTGCTGCCCCATCCAGCACCTCGGCGCGGATCGCCTCCAGCGTACCGGCCGGCGCCAGCCCATACACCGGCGTACTCCCCAGCACCGCCGGCAAATGCCGCGCGCCATGGTTCTGCAGGTCAAAAATATCCGGCCGCGCCAGAAAATACGCCAACCCTTGCGGATTCCACTGCATCCACGTCGCGGTCACAAAAATCACCGCCGGAATCCCACGCGCCACCAGCGCCGCCGCCACACGGGGATCAAAATGCCCCGGACAAGCATCCAACGTCACCGCCACGCTGCGCCCAGCACCCGTGCTCCGCACATGCAGCCCCGGCTCCAGCAGCCTCCCCGGCCGCGCCAGCGCCACCGCGAGCACCCCGCCACAAAACCCCCGGCGCGAAACCGCGCCGCAAAACTCACACATCAGGAACACCCGTTTTGCTACGCACATGCATTGCCGAGCATAAAGCGTGGCCGGGCATACAGCATGAAAACCGTGGGGCACGCCGCCGGACATGTCAAACCGGCACTTTCCGCCCGCCGCACAACAATGCCATAGTTACGAGAAAAGGTGAAGATGACGTTTTAACCTTCTGAACTTCCACTCAAAATCTCATCCACTCAAAATTCCAAAACGGCCAAAAATATCATCACCAATATTTGACTCGCATCTGCTCCGTTCTTGTATTATTCAAGCAAGTTATGAACGTCATCGCATCCAATCCAGACCTGCGCGCGAACGATCTCGCGAATGACCTGCCGCCGGGCGCGAGCCCAATCGAGCGGCGGCGCGAGACGCGCATAAACAAAATGCTGTTCGGAGAACTGTGCTTCGGCGAATCGATCTTCGATACTGTCGATTGCCGGATCACTGAACTGTCGGATTCTGGGCTTCGCGTGGAAACATACGACATCACGCCGGTGCCGGAATTTATGTCGATCCGTTTTCTTAACAAAGAGCGCCGTGTACGCAAGTGCTGGGCCTCGGGCGACGAAATCGGCCTGGAGTTTGTTAACGACTGAGCGTCGCGCCCGCGTTTGTGCGGGCGTTTTATCGTGACGCAACCTTAATCCGCGCTAAATGGCGGATGAAAATGCGTGCGTTCCAGATGCGCGCACCCGAATATCCTCCTCGTCTCCTGCGCTGGCAAGCTGCACAACGCGCGCTCCGTCTGTATGGACCTGCGCACGGTTGGCGTCACCGTGTTCGAACGTTTCAAAGCCGGACAGGTGGGGACGATCTGGTACTACGCCGTATTGGCCGATAGCACCGCGCCAACGGCTATTTGAGCGCCCATGCGTCCCAGGGCCCACCCCATTCCCAATTAGCATAACTGACCGCCCCTGATTTGTCCTATGTACCGCCTCCGCTTTGCCCGGGAGGGGAAAGCAATGATGCATTCGCACGTGCCGCGAACCCGTTATGGGTACAGCAACGACGAGACGCATCCTGGTAGGTCGAGAGTCGGTCTTGTGGACCGGGATCAATTAGGAGACGGCTATGTTTGCTGAGAGGCCAGTTGCGATGCGAAGTCCGCGCATCACCGCCTGAACAACGCGCCCGCGTGGCGCGTTTTTCGCTTTGTTCTTAACTCCTGATCGTTGCGTGCCGCTGCGGCGCGCGAACGATGTTGCGTTTTGCGAGGATTTTTCCAATGAGCCTGATCCAGAATCGCGCCGCCGTGGCGCCGGTGCGTCATCACATTTCCCTGCGTGCGGACCTTGCCGTGAACCTGCCGGACGTTGCCGGCATGGTTGCAACCTTGCGGCCGGAAGAGCCGCTGCACTGCGTTCGCCCGGCGGTCATCGCGGCTGCATCGCGTGCCTTCGTGCAGGCGTTCAATGGCGATGTGCTGTATGCGGTGAAGTGCAACCCGGAACCCGCCGTGCTGCGCGCGGTGTGGGAGGGCGGCGTGCGCCATTTCGATTGCGCCTCGATCGCCGAAGTCACGCTGGTGCGCAGGATGTTTCCCGGTGCGGCGATTCACTTCATGCATCCGGTGAAGTCGCGCTCGGCGATCCGCCAGGCGTGGCTGCAGCACGGCGTGCGCGATTTCGTGTTCGACACGCAAGATGAGCTGAACAAAATTATGGAAGAGCTGGCCACGCCGGAATGCGCGGCGTTGCAGGCAAAACCAGGGCTGTTCGTGCGCCTCGGCCTGCCCAAGTCCAGCGCGGCGATTGATCTCTCGTTGAAATTCGGCGCGGATTTTGCAACCGCGATCACCCTGCTGCGCGCCGCGCGTCCGCTGGCGGGCAAACTCGGCGTGGCGTTTCATGTCGGCTCGCAATGCATGGACCCGCTGGCCTGGCGCGAGGCCATGGAACTCACCGGCATCGTCATCCATCGCGCGGGCGTGCGCGTGGATGTCATCGATGTCGGCGGCGGTTTCCCCGTGGCGTATCCCGATCTCGACCCGCCGCCGCTCGGCGCCTTCATGGCGGAAATCGACGCAGCGTTCGACCGGCTGGACCTGCCGGGCATTAAACTGTGGGCAGAGCCCGGCCGCGCGCTGGCCGCCGGTGGCGGCTCGGTGGTGGTGCAGGTGCAACTGCGTAAAGGCAACATGCTGTATGTGAACGATGGCGTGTATGGCTCGCTGTCGGATGCCGGCGCCCTTGGGTTCCGCTTTCCGGCACGGCTGATCCCTGCCGCCAACCCCCGCACCGGCGCGCCGGATGCGGCGTTCTCGCTGTTCGGCCCCACCTGCGATTCCGCCGATGTGATGCACGGCCCCTTCATGCTGCCCGAGACCGTGCGCGAAGGCGACTGGATCGAGATCGGCCAGCTTGGCGCCTACGGTGCCTGCCTGCGCACCGCGTTCAACGGGTTCGACCGTTCGGCGCTGGTGGAGGTGCGCGACGCGGCGATGCTGCAAACCGCCGGGTACCAGGAAGCTGTCATGGAATTGCCATTTGCTTATTCCCGCGCGGCCTGAGACAGCAACATCCAGTTTTGGAGTTACAAACAATGCCCGGCCACAACGCTGTAAAACATGTCCGCTTCTCGGGCCGCCTGCTCATGCTGGGTTGCGGCAGCATCGGCCAGGGCGTGCTGCCGCTCCTGTTGCGCCATATCGACATGCCGGCTGAGAACATTTTGATCCTGACCGCCGACCACCGCGGCAGCGCGGTGGCCGCTGCCTATGGCATCAAGGAGAAGGTGCTCGCGCTGACGCCGGAGAATTATCGTGAGGAGCTGACTGCGCGGTTGGCGCCGGGTGATTTTCTGCTCAACCTCTCGGTGGATGTGTCCTCGGTGGCGCTGATCAAACTCTGCCGTGAAATCGGCGCCTTGTACCTCGACACCTGCATCGAGCCTTGGGCCGGGGGCTATACGGATCTGTCGCTCACCCCATCGCAACGCTCCAACTATGCGTTGCGCGAAACCGCCCTGGCGCTGATGGACGATCCCAATGCGCCGACCGCAGTCGTCGCCCATGGCGCCAATCCGGGCCTGGTCTCGCACTTTGTTAAGCAGGCCCTGCTGCATGTCGCGCGCGATACCGGCATTGCGGTGCCCACCGTGCCGCAAACCCGCGACGGCTGGGCGGCGCTGGCGCAAAACGCCGGCGTGAAGGTCATTCACATCGCCGAGCGCGACACGCAGGTCGCCAATATTCCCAAAAAACGCGGCGAATTCGTTAACACCTGGTCGATCGACGGCTTTATTGGTGAGGGCTGCCAGCCGGCGGAACTCGGTTGGGGCACGCATGAGATGACCCTGCCCGAGGACGGACGGCACCATGACGCCGGCTGCGGGGCGGCGATTTACCTGATGCGCCCCGGCGCCTCGACGCGCGTACGGACCTGGACGCCAATGGAAGGCCCGTTCCATGGCTTTCTCATCACGCATAACGAGGCAATCTCCATCGCCGACTATTTTACGCTCAGCGAAAACGGTGCTGTGAAATACCGCCCGACCGTGCATTACGCCTACCACCCTTGCGACGACGCCGTGCTGTCCATCCACGAGCTCGCGGGCAAAAACTGGGAGCCGCAAACGAACAAGCGGTTGATGGAGGACGAAATCATCCGCGGCGTGGATGAGCTCGGCGTGCTGCTGATGGGCCACGCGCGCGGCGCCTATTGGTTTGGCTCGCAGCTCAGCATCGAGGAGGCGCGTGCCCTGGCGCCGCATAACAACGCCACCAGCCTGCAAGTAACCGCCGCGGTGCTGGGCGGTGTGATCTGGGCGATGGAAAACCCGCGTGCCGGCGTGGTGGAAGCCGACTCGCTCGACTACGCCCGCGTGCTGGAAATCGTGCTACCGTATCTCGGCACCATGGCGGGGGAATATTCCAACTGGACCCCGCTGCAGGAGCGCGGCGTGCTGTTCCCCGAGGATGTGGATGCCACCGACCCCTGGCAGTTCAAGAATTTTCGGGTGGTGTAGGAGCAATACCTGGTGAACGGGCGTGGCCCGTTCACCAGTCAGGCGTAGTTGGCGGCAAGAACCTTGGATTGTGCCGCCGCCTCGTAGACCTTTACGGTAGCGCCCTTTTCGGTAATCGCGAGCGCATCCCGCTCCAAACGGGCCAGACCGGCGCCAACCAGGGCCTCGGCACAATCAGGGGTATAGAATCTAATACAGCCGCACTGCTTAAGGGCGGCGAGGGTGCCGAGGGCTTCGGGCGATAAGGTCATCACTCTCTCCGTTGCCGCCGAACATGAATCCTTTAGAAACAAAACCATGCTCGCGGCGCTATAGCGTGAACGCGCTACCGCCTCATTTTTCGCATTTCCGGGGTCGTCTGTCTACTTTTCAGGTTGCTCCCGCACGGGGGAAACTGGCCGAATCCCTGGTCCGGCGCGGCTCGGCGTCAGCGTTAATCAGGCATGCCCTTGGCGCATGCCGCACTCCACGGGCGGTAGCCGGGCGCCAGTTCGCCGCGGATGGCGGCCGCCAGCTCGGGGTTGGCGCGCCGGATCTGGCTGACCCGCAATGCCGCGGCTGAACCCGGCACCGGGCAGATTTCCCAGCGCTCCAGAAACAGCAGGTCACTCGCCAGGCTGCGGTCGCAGGGTTGCGCAAACATGTGGCGCACCGTGGCACTAAGGGGGCGCGCGGAAATAAAGGCATCAAGATCACAGTTTAACATTTGGCGTTCTCCGAAAACTATACGGTGCGGAAGACACACGGCACGCGATAAAATCGGCTCCCATTGGTATCCCTGGAACAACGAACCAGCCATGGGGTTCGGCACGGTCCGGATACCGGCACGGCATGTCGCACATCCATCGTGGCGCGTGGGTGAAGAAAACATGACAGTTGCGTGGCATCTGCAAATCCACCCGTCCGGGCGCTGGAAGCTTGATTAATATCATGGCGCGAAACGCCATCTGCCTCTAGCAGTTTGGCCATGCGAGGAGATTTTTGATGAAAGCGCAGATTTTAGCGGCCATCGGCGAAACCGAGTTGCAACCGGCTTCCGCCCTCAATGCCGCCTTGGCGGCCAACGACCGGCTGAAATATGTATTTTCGCTCCTGCAAATGGCGCTCGCCTATGCGGAGCACCCGGGGCAGGATGTTACGACCCTGAAGCGCGAGCGCGTTGCGTGCGGGATAGATGAGCCCGACCTCGATACCGCCATCGCCGGTGCGCGGATGCGCGATAAAGCCTGCCACGTGCCGGGCGCCGCGCGGCTGATGCGCCGTATCGCCGCGGACATCCGCCTGATGGCGGCCCCCGTGACCGGCGGGGACTTTGCCGCCCGGTTGGAGAGCCTGCTGGCGGCTGTGCCCACGGCCGAGGGCGACCTGCTGGACCCGCCGACCGTCGCCGCGATGATGCAGGCCGCGCACGGTGGCGGCGACAGCCTGCACCGCCTGGTAATGGATTTGCACAAGCAACTGAATATGATGCAGGCGGCGCTAGCCACCGAGACGCTGGACGGTGCCGCGGCCTATAATTTGCACGAGGACGACCGCCCGCTGGTGGCGGCCTTCATGGCCGGGCTCAACCGCACCGCCGGGCTGAAATTCGACCATCCGGGGCTGGCAACCACCGCCACGCGGGCGGGCGAAAAACTGCTGATCCAGAACGACATCGGCACCACGGATGCGCATGTCATCGTCATCCACGTGTTAGGTCTGGCGGTGAGCGTTACCTACACGGACGTGCATGTGGAGCGGCTGGCGTTTTTTCAGGAGATGCTGAAACCGCGCAATGTGGTCTGGGAGGGTAGCCAGACCGCCGTGCTGGCCGCGGGCTCGCCCTTCTACATGGCAACGGGGCGGTTTGAGGCCGCGAATGCCGCGGAATGCCGGAGCTATCTGGAATTCCTGGGCTCGCGGCTGGTGTTTTTGATCGACTGGAACCGCGCGCGCAAACAGTTACGCGGCTTTCTGCGCGGCCCGGACCGCCTGGCCCTGCTGCATTGGGCGGCAGAAAACGAGATCGGGCATCGCGGTTTCCTCGAACTCGGCGGCGCGCACCTGGTCAACCAGGCCATCGAGGCAACCGCCGGCACGTCGATGCATTTCGGCGACCGGCTGTGCGATGTGCTGGGCGACACGGAAACACTGGATTTTCTCCGTTTTGTCTTCGCCACATCCACCTCCGGCCTGCTCACGGACCAATCGCACGCGCTCATCCACGACCGCATCCGGGCCACGCTGGCCACGCATTTCCAAAATCAGGAACAGCAATTGCTGCGTCTGGCGGGCGACCATGCGGGGTTGATCTTTGAACTGGCTTGCGTGGTGCGCGATGGCCTGCAACCGGAGTCCGGCGATTCAGGCAAGCGCGCGCGCCGTGCCGCCCGGTTTGAGCACGACGCCGACCACATGGTGGTGGAAGCCCGCCAGACCGTGCGCCGGCGCCCTGACTACGCGGTGTTTCTGCCCCTGATGGTGGCGGCGGACGAGGCCGCCGACGAGCTGGAGGACGCGGCGTTTCTGCTCAATCTGGATACGCTGCACGGCCAGCCGCTGGATGACCTGCAAGCGCTGGCGGGCTTGCTGGTGGAGGCGTCGCAGGAGTGGATCAAGGCCCTGGGCCATGCCTGCCAGATTGGCACGGCGGCGGGCAACGCCGAGACGGAGGATCTTCTCGCCGCACTCGACCGCATTTCCGCCCTGGAGCATGAGGCCGATAGCGCGGAGCGTAAACTCGCCGGAACGGCGTTCCACCATGCGCATGATTTCAGGCAGCTGCATCTGTTCAATGCCCTCGGCGGCAAACTGGAAGCCGCGGCGGATGCGCTGAAACACGCCGGCCTGATGCTGCGCGACCACATGCTGGAGGATGTGATCAGTGGCTGAATTATACGCCATTGCCCCCGGCGCGCCGCCCGCCCCCGGCGGCGCGGCGGAGGTGGGCAACAAAGCCTGGAACCTGATGCTGATGGCGCAGGCCGGGCTGCCGGTGCCCCCGGCTTTCGTGCTGCCCACCTCCTGGTGCGGCCGCACGCGCGACGAAACATTGCACCAGGCCTTGGCCGCGGGGATCGCCGGCCTGGAAGCCGCCACCGGGCTGCAATTCGGCGGCGCGCGCAAGCCGCTGCTGGTCTCGGTCCGCTCCGGCGGCGCGGTTTCCATGCCGGGGATGATGGAAACCGTGCTGGACGTTGGTATGAACATAACAACCGTGGAGGCGCTGATCCGCGCCACCGGCAACCCGCGCCTGGCCTGGGACAGTTTCCGCCGCTTTGTGCAGGGCTACGCCGAAGTGGTGGCCGGATTGCCGACAGCCCCTTTTGACACGCTGGTTGCCAGCGCAATGCAGGAATCGGAGGCCGCGACCGAGCGCGAACTTGACCACCGCGACCTGAAAAACCTGACCCTTGCCATGCTCGGCTGCTACCGCACGCTCATCGGCAGCACCTTTCCATCGGACCCGCACGAGCAGCTCGCGGCGGCGGCGCAAGCCGTGTTCCGCTCCTGGGATTCGCCAAAAGCCGCCAGCTACCGCCAGCTGAACAATATCAGCGACGACGCCGGCACGGCGGTGACGGTGCAAACCATGGTCTACGGCAACGCCGGCGGCACCTCGGGCGTCGGTGTCGGCTTCACCCGCAACCCCGCCACCGGCGCGCGGGAATTTTATTTTGACTTCCAGTTCAACGCCCAAGGCGAGGATGTCGTCGCCGGGCGGCACAAAATGCGCGACAATGAACGGCTGCCCCTGGTGCTGCCCCAGGCATGGGAGCAACTGCAAAATACCTGCCGCACCCTGGAGGCCCTGTTCCACGACGCCCAGGATTTCGAATTCACCGTGCAGGCCGGCACGCTGTTCCTGCTGCAAACCCGCCGCGCCAAACGCACGGACTGGGCCGCCCTGGCGATTGCCGCCGACATGGTGGCGGAGGGCTTGCTGACGCCGCAAGCGGCGCTGCGGCACCTGGACGGCATCAACCTTGATGCCATCAGCCGCACCAGTTTTGCCCCCCCGGTGCCGGACGCTCTGGCCCAGGCGCAGGTCGCCAGCATCGGTGTCGCCAGCGGCGCCGTGGCGCTGGATTCGGCGGCGGTGCAGCGCTTCAGCGCCGCCGGCGATGCCGCCATTCTGGTCCGCTGGGAAACCGTCACGGCCGATATCGACGGCATGGCCCTGGCTACGGGCATTCTCACCGGTTCAGGCGGCCGCACCTCGCACGCGGCGGTGGTTGCGCGCCACATGGGCAAGGTATGCCTGGTCGGCTGCCCTGAACTGGCAATAGACCTCGACCAGCGCGAATGCAGTATCGGCAGCCATGTTTTCCGGGAAGGCGATAGCCTGTCGCTGGATGGCAATACGGGGGCCGTTTATCCAGGCTCCCTAACACTCGTGACGGAGCGGCCCGCGAGCACCCTGGCGGCGGTTGAAACATGGCGGCAGGCCGCGCCTGAATGCGCGCGGTAGCCCGGCCAGCCCGCACAACATGCGGAAAACATATATAGTTCAGTAAGTTAAATGTGTTTTATGGCGGAGAGGGTG
>Ga0182014_10000699_pt1 | contig 45528 bp, 38 predicted proteins | sample 612S2DmetaG_FD_120489 | JGI IMG/M metagenome (GOLD analysis project Ga0182014, IMG submission 120489) | Permafrost microbial communities from Stordalen Mire, Sweden - 612S2D metaG | ecosystem: Environmental > Terrestrial > Soil > Wetlands > Permafrost | place: Sweden: Stordalen | collected... | reverse complement strand
GCCAACGTCGCAGGCAGGACTATCGGCACGGTCTGGATGACGGCGAGGGACGCGATGACCAAGATGCCCTGTGCCTGTGGGAGGAAGAGGGCAAGTACCTCTCCGACAGCGGGGTAGAAGATGAGCGAGAGAGAAAACCGAGAGTGGAGCCGAGGAGAGAGGTAAAGCCTCGCGGAGATCAGGAGAGGCGAGAACTTCCCTTGAAGAGAATCGGCCACACCTGCGAGGGGACAGATGGAAGCCAGCCTCCTCATCACCGCCTCGAAGCTGGGACTAGACACTCCCCAGAATCTGGGTTCTGCTTATAAGGAGCTCCAGAATCAACGAGCGAGTTTGTTCCTGCAGATACTGATGGCCGTATCCTTCCTAATTGGGGGTTATCAGGACCTAAAGGAAAGGCTCGTCTCCGACCTTGTGTGGATACCGGCCATCGTAGGAATCGTCCTAGTCTTCTACTTCGATTCCCCTCAAGCCATTCTGCTACTCGTTCTTCTTGGAGTAGTTGGAGCGATTGCGTTTGCATCCACATGGTTAGGTTTCCTCGGAGATGCGGACGGAATTGCCCTCATCATGATCCTGGCATGGTTTGTGAACGCGGATTTGTTGGCTCTTGCTCTCTCTTTCGCAGCTATGGCAGCCTTGGTCTTCCCCTATCTCTATCTGACTGGAATGTTTCGCAAAGAAATCATCATCCCGATTCAGCAGTTCAAGTCCGAAGCAAAATGGATACCGAAGGCAGTGATAATTGGGGGGAACAGGAGTGAAATGCCGAAGGATGTGAATGTTTCACGCGATGAAGTTGAGAAGATAACCGATCAGAGCGCCATGGTAGAGGTCCAGTATGGCGTAGCCAACATTACGGTGTTAGCTGTTGCCTTCGCGATTTACTTGGCGTACATAATCGTCTTCCAGACCGGACTTTTCCTCAAATTGCCGTAGAGGCAAAGCTGATTCGTCACCGTTTCGAGGGGGTGGGGACGATACTTGGTGGAATGGGAATCCGTGCTCCATGACGCTGCAGAGAGGGTCCAGGAAGTAAGGGACAAGCTGGTCTCGGCTCGGGAGGGGACCGAGCGAATCGGGGAGGGGGCCGGTGGCGACATCACGATGCGGGTCGACCAGGAGGCGGAGCAGGAGATCATCGCTGTCCTCAAGCAGAAGGGTGACGTGAGGATAGTGGCCGAGGAGCAGGGTGAGACCGGTCCGAAGGATGCGAGGTGGACCGTGATCGTCGACCCCATAGACGGCTCCTCCAACTTCGAGAGGGGGATCCCGTTCTACTGCACCTCCATAGCGGTGCTAGAGGGCAGGACCCTGGACGACACCAAACACGGGCTCGTCAGGAACCTGGTCAACGGCGACACGTACTATGCCCAGGCAGGCAGCTACGCGACCAAGAACGGGGCCGAGATCAAGACCAGCACGCTTCAGAATCTCCGGGAGGCGACGGTCGGGATCGATATCTCGAGGACGACCCTTCCGGTCGTGAAGAGCCTGAACGTTCTCATCGCCTCGATCAAGAGGCAGATGCACTTCGGCGCGAACGCCCTGGAGACCTGCTTCCTCGCCGAGGGAAGGCTGGACGGGTTTCTGGACATAAGGGGGAGGATAAGGATTATGGACATGGCTGCGGGGCAGCTGATCGCGAAGCAGGCGGGGGCAGTCTTCAGCGACGAGCGCGGCGGCCCGCTGCGCCCGGCGATAAGCGTGAAGGAGAGGTTCAGCGTGGTAGGAGGTGGGAACTCGACTCTGCACGCGCACATTCTCGCGAAGCTGAAGGGCTAGAGGAAAGAGGCCGCGAACTCGGTCACAGAGTGATAGACGGGGACGTCGCCTTCGGGGTCCTCTCCGTGCGTCCGGATCATCGTGAAGGGGACCCCGACCTTCTTGGCGGCTTCGAGGTCGTTCAGCCTGTCGCCCACGAACATGCTCGATGCCTTCTGGACCTTCATGGCGGAGAGAGCGAATCGTATCTGCTCCGCCCTGTCGATAGAATCCTCCCGCGTGAAGTACTTCAGCACGTACTGCTTCAACCCGAACCGCTCCAGCATCAGAGAGCAGGTGTGAGCACCTTGAAAGGTGACGATGGAGACCTTGGTTGACGTGGACAAACGGGAGAGCAGCCCCACTGTCCCCTCGTACAGGCGGGCGGACGGGGCTGCCGCCTCCTCGAACTCGTCCAGCACCTTGAAGGTCGGCCTGGCGAGCTTCGGGTCTTTCGCGATGATCTCCCCCAGCCTGGCAAAGATCTGTTTGAACTCGTCCTCCCCAGTGACGTTCCTCAGCCCTTCCTTCACGCCCTCCCAGTCCACCGGTATCGTTCCCAGAGTCCCGTCGAAATCGAAGATGTACGCCTGAGTCTCGCCCACGGTCAGAGCACCCTCTCCTTCCAGCCGTCCTCCTTCCAGAGGAAGGCTCCGACGTCCATGTCCCTCAGCAGGTAGTAGCCCTCAGGGATGAGGTCCGTGCGCGGTATCGAGGCCGGCACGCTCTCGCCCAACCCGAGGCGCACATAGAGGTCGGCGAGGTTCGCCCACCATGGCAGCTTGAGGTGCTTCACAGCGATGTAGCCCCAGAGCGGCATCGTCGAGTGGAACTTCCCCGAGTCCACCTCGGTGACGCACATCTCTCCGGTCGAAGACTCCTTGGCGTCGACCGAGTAGGCCCCGTTCGGCCTCGGGTCGATCGCCTTCACCGCGGCCTGGGCCACATCGTTCAGGCGGTCGTCGCGGACTATCCTCGCCACCGAAGGCGTCCCGGTTATCCCGGAGGGGGAGATGTGCTTGAACGGATACTCGAGCCTCTCCCTCGCGTAGGAAGTGACGAGCCTCCCTTCGTGCCAGAGGCTGTCCCAGGCGATGTTCCTTCCCGGCAGGTACTCCTGTATGATGAACTCGTCGACCCGGGAGCCGCGCAGGGCCCAGAGCGAGATCCAGTGCTGGGCCTCCCGGTAGGTGTTGCAGAGGAGGCTCAGCCTGCCCCCGGCTCCATGCCTTGCCCTCACCCAGAGCGGGGAGCCCGGCGCCGAGCTCAGGTCGAGACCCAGCTCAGCGAAGGCTTCCTTGACGTCCTTCATCGAGGAGACCGCCCTTGTCTTCGCGACCGGGACCTTCTTCTTCGATAGGACCTGCTGGGACCTGAGCTTGTCCTGCCCCAGCTCCATTACCCTCTCCCCGGGAAGGAAGATCCGGCACCGGATCTTCTTCCTGTTCGCGGTGATCACTAGAGCCTCGCTCGACGGCTGCGGGTGGAGGAAGTCGATCCTCTCCTCCCTCACGAGCTGCGCAATCCTGGGGATGAACGACGCGTCCGTGTGCCTGGGGGTGCGGTAGCGAGCGTCGACGTCAGGGTAGACGAGGTGGTACATGTTGAAGTCCGCCCCGACGACGTAGTAGTTCCTCTTCGAGGCCTTCAGCGCCCTCACGAAGTTCACGCCGGCGAGGCCTCCGGACCCCGTCACCAGGATCCTCTCCCCGGAGGCCGTCTAGTCCACCTCCAGAGTGAAGTCCGGTCCCTGCGGCCTTACGAGGAAGTCCCCGCCGTCCCTCTCGAGCGAGCCGGAGGAGACGCGGGGAGTGCGGCCTTCGGCCAGAGAAAGTCTCAGGACCAAGCCGCGCGGCGCCTGGCCCTCCACCCTAATCAGCTTACCCTTTTTCACCAGCGGGAGCGAGCGTGCCCGCCACCACAAGGATATCTCGGCCCCGCTGCCCACGAAGCACCCTCTCCGCCCAATCTCGTCCAAGAGGCGCCAGTAGACCCTGCCTCCCCGCATCCTCACGGCCTCCTGGTGCCAGAGCAGGGTGAACAGCCCCTCCACCTCCTCGACCGCTTTCATCATCTTGAGGGCGTCGCCGAAGCCCTCCTCCTCGGAGCGCTTGAGGTACCCCCAGAGCGTCGTGTCCATGAGGACGAGGGGCAGCTCGAGGAGGTTCATCGGGGACCAGGACGCATCTGGCGGATGGAACGGGGTGGCCAGGCCCAGCCTGAACCCGAGGCGGTCGTTGGTGCCCACCGTGGTGTCGTAGTCGAAGCCCGACCTCTCGAAGATCTCCCACGAACGGCCGAAGTCGAACTTCAGGTAGTGCTCCCTCAAGCCGGTGGGTCTGAACGCGAGCGCACTGGAGAAACGGGCGACCGCCTCGCCCATCTTCTCCTGGGAGTCGTGAGTGCCGAAGTCACCGTGGAGTCCGACCTCGCTCCCCGAGGCGCGGACCCTGTCGCTGGCTGGCTTGACCCTGGCCAGCGGGTAGTTCGACGTGAGATAGTAGAAGCTCGAGTGGAAACCGCGGGACTCTTCTCTTGAGGCGATGAGGCCGACGTTGTCGTAGAGCGAGACCAGGCCGAGCAGTCCCCCGATGAGGTCGCCGAGACCGAACCGGGACCGCGTCTTCCAGATGTGACCCCGGGACCGCGAGATGTTGTCCACGTCGTGGGTCAGGCAGACGGCGAACGGTGCGGCTGCGGGCCACCTCGCCTTTCGAACGAAGAAACCGTCCTCGGACAGCGAGGACTCTCGGACGGTGGCGAGTAGCGAGAGCATCTGCTTCTCGAGGATAGGGGCTCCGTCGTCCTGGACCGCTTGGCCCCTGACCGCTGCCGTGACAGCCGCCACGAGCCCCTCTGGGAGGGCCTCCGGCCCCAGCGAGCCTTCCACCAGGCCCAGGCTGTTCTCGGCCAACGCCGTCGCGTACGCGCGGGGGTCGTTCATCCGGTCTTCGCCCCCTTGACCATCGGGAACAGGTGCACGAGCTGGCCCTCGATCCTCGACTGAACCTCGTCGAAGGGACCTGTGGCGTCGATTACCGGGTAACCGTTCTTCCTAGCTATCTGCAGATACCTCTCCCTCTCGTGCTCCAGGACAGAGCGCGGATAGTGTATGTGCGAGACCCTCTCGTCTATCACCCTGAGGGACTTGTCGACCGAGACGTCAAGGACGACCGCGAAGAGAGGTCTGGGAAGGAGATACAATGGCGCGAGGGGCTTCACGGGATAGCCAAGCGCCTCATACTTGATGAAGGTGCTCCAGATGAATCGGTCGTAGATCACGACCGTGCCCTCGACGCGGCACCCGATAGAGGACGAGAGCTGCAGCAGGAGGTTGTCGATGAGCGAGACCACAGGCCGGAGAGGGTTTCCGCGTCTGCGGAGGGATGTGCCTCTGGCGACCCCCGAGGAGATCGAGGAGAGCTTCTCGACGAAGAGGTACCTGTGGAAGGGCATGAGCTCCGCCCGGTAGCCCCTCCCCTGGAGCCATCCGCTCGTGACCGCAGAGTGGGAGGACTTGCCCGATCCGTCGATTCCGAGGAGCGCTATCGAACCGCCTTTGCGGCCGACCCGGAGAGAGTAGAGCGCACGTCTCTGGTACTCGTCGTTGAGGTAGACGCCCCCGAGGAAGAGGAGTATGCCTGCGCTAGGGAAGACGAAGACCCGGTCCAGCGTCATGAGATAGCCTCCGGCCGACCCCAGGAATACCCGGAGGGCGTTGGGCAGATCGTTGAGGGGGTTGAGGTGCCGCGACGAGCTCCTCCCGATGCCGTAGATTCCGAAGACGACGGCGAAGACGAACGGGAAGGCGAGCCCGAACCTCGGCAGCAGGGCCGAGAGGACGAGCGAGACGAGGAAGAAAATCGCGACGACGGCTTTCATCTTCACTTGCTCATCACGGCCTCGGCACAATAATCCATACTTGATAAAAGAATCTTCGGCCGAGGCTCGAGTCCCGAAGCTTAAGAGGAGAGGATGCGGAGCCCGGTACTGATATGGTCACCAAGGCAGCGATCCTCTGTGGAGGGGAAGGGACCAGGCTGCGGCCCCTCAGCAACTACTTCCAGAAGACCATGATCCCGATAGGCTCGAAGCGGAGGCCCCTACTCGAGTACATCGTCCGGCTCATCGGCTACAACGGCATCTCGGACATCACCCTGCTCACAGGCTACCGGTCAGAGGACATCGAGCACTACTTCGGCGACGGGAGCAGCTTCGGTGTCAATATCAGCTACTCTCGTGACCCCGAGGGAAGGCGGGGAACGGCCCTGTCTCTCGTCGGGGCGCTTGACGGAGGGAAGCTGCAGGGTTTCGACAGCCTGGTCGTCTACTACGGCGACGTCCTCTCGGCGATGAACATCATGGGGCTCATCTCCCAGCACGAGAGGCGGCGCTCCGCAATGACCCTTGTGCTCTCGAAGGACTACAAGGTGCCGGTGGGGGTCGCCCAGGTCGTGGACGAGAAGGTCGTCTCCTTCGCCGAGAAGCCGACGCTCCCTCTGAACGCGACCATCGGAGCCCTGATGTTCTCGAAGGAGTGCGTCCCCATCCTTCGCGAAGCGGCGTCCGGGAAGGAGGCCCCCGACATAATGACCCACTTCGTCCCGAGGGTCATCGAGAAGGGGATGCTGGTCTCCCCCTTCTACATTGAGGGGTTCTGGTACGACGTGGGGACCACGGAATCGTACGAGAAGCTGGACAGCGACCTGGTCGAGAAGAACCTGAAGTTCCTGGACTAGTCGGACATGGCGAAGCAGATCTCTGTCAGGCGGACAGGGTTCGTGGTCTTCGCCTTCAGAATCGTGAGCATCTTCACCGGCCTGATCTTCCTGCTCATGATGACCCGGACCCTGAGCACGTCCCAGTTCGGGCTCTGGGAGGTGGTCGTGGACCTCGTGACCTTCGCGTCATACCCGGCGGGACTCCTGGTCTACTGGGCGACCCGCGACATCGCGAGGGGGAAGCTGCTGGGGAAGACGGCCCTCGGGATGAACCTCGCCCTCAGCGCCGGGGGGATGGTGCTCTACGTAGCGCTCTCGTTCCTCACTGGCAGCCGCGTGGGTCAGTCGGACCTCATGACCATCCTCCTGGCCATCCTCCTCGTCCCCATAGCCTACTGGAACACGGCCGCGAACGCGATCGTCTCGGGATACGACCCCGTAGTCCAGGGCTACTCCACCATCACCTCGGAGATCTGCAAGCTGGCGTTCGCCTACCCGCTGCTCATCGTCTTCCACGTCGGCATCGACGGGGTCATCGTCTCCCTGATGGCGGCGAACTTCGCCCAGGCCGCGGCCTCGACCATCCTGGCGAGGGGCGCGTTCCAGCTGCCCTTCGACCCCGTGGCTGGGAGGAGGTGGCTGAGGAGGTCCTGGCTGCCGTCGCTCTCGACGCTCCCCTACGCCCTCGGAGTCGCCGACACGTTCGTCGCGAGCCTGGTCGCCGGTGGGACGATGACCGTCGGTTTCTACCAGGCGGCCTTTGCCGTAGCGTCCCTTGCCGGGTACTCGTACTACCTGGGGGTCGCGCTCTACCCTCTGCTCCTGAGGGGCGGGGCGGGGTCGGAGGAGCTTCCTACGATCACGCTCGACCTCTCGCTGCTCTTCGGCATCCCGCTGGCCGTCGGGGCAGCCTTCCTCGCGAAGCCCATCCTCTTCGTCCTCAACCCCACCTACGTGCAGAGCACCACGGCCCTCGAGATATTGGCGTTCGCTTCGCTCGCGAACGCGACGAACATAATCCTGGACCAGATACTCGCCGGGAAGGAGACGATAGACGCAGACGAGACTGCGGGCGTGAGGCATTTCGTCCACAGCAACCTGTTCTTCGTCTTCCTGGTCGACTTCGGGAGCACCCTCATCTACGTCCTGTCGGTCCTGCTGATAGTGGTCGCAGGGACGGCAAGCGGCGCGTCTCCGGTCACGACCATAGACCTCTGGGCGGCCGCACAGCTCGTAGTCTTCTCGATATTTTTGGGGGTCCGAGTGGTACGGATAAGGAAGGGGGGCAAGCTCTCGCTACGCCCATCATTCCTCAGGTACGTCGCTGGCTCCGGCGTGATGGCCGTCTTCTTCGTGATCGCAGGCCGACTCCTGAACTACGGGCTCCATGCGACGGTCTTCGTGGAGGAGCTGGGCGCGGTAGCCCTGGCCGGAGTCGGAATCTACTTCGTGTTCCTCTTCGCGACGGAGAGCAGTTTCCGACAGGTCGTCAAGATGGTCTTGAAGCCGCTCACGGGTTCAAGAGCGACTTGAGAGCCTGAATCTCGCCCTGACGGGAGGCCGACAGCCCTTCGTACCATCGCGTTATCCTCACCCTATACTCGTCTCGGACGGCCGCCTCCTGCATCAGCCGGACCTTCTTCGCTATCTCCTCGGGGTCGGACGAGTCGGTGTAGAGGAGCGCGTCGCCGAAGAAGTCTTCGAGCACTTCCTGCCTGGAGGAGATAGTCGGCAGCGAGCTCGCGGCGTACTCCAGCAGGACGTGGGATAGCGTGTATGGCTCGTCGGTCACGTTGACCGCCATATCAGCAGACGCCTTCAGTGACTCGTAGGTCTGTCTGGGCAGGAACCCCAGATACCTGACGTTCTCCGGTAGCTCCCGCTCCGAGAGCCTGCGCTCCAGCTTCTCCTTCGGACCGGTGATGAGCAGTTCGACCGTCGCGACCTGGCCCACCCCGGAGGCCTCTGCCTCGATGCGCTCGAGTGGGTGGCCGCCGTGCGAGCAGATTACGATGGTGGCCCTGGACGTGAAGCTGCGCCTCAGCGGCTCGTCGCGGGGGTTGGGGTTCCGCCCGACAAAGTCGTGCACGACAAGCACGTTCGTCGCGCCCATCGCGCTCAGCTTCTCCCCCCAGAACCGGTGAGGGGCGGTGTTCCCGGCCGCTGCGCGTGCGACTACGCCCTCAAGGAAGCCGATCGCCTTGGAGACCGGACCACTCCCGAGGGTCTTGATCCGCCATATGGAGTGGTGGTCGACGACGAGCCTCGTGCCCGTGAGGCTGCAGTAGAACATGCACGTAAGGGGGCAGAAGACCGGCGGGTTCTGTGCGTAGACGACGTCGGGCCTCCGCTGGAAGAGGATTATCAGGGTCTTGAAGAAGAGAGCAACGTAGCGGATGGGCGCGAAGTATCTGGGCCCGTAAAGGAAGGTGATGCTGACCCTCTCGGCACCGACCGCCTCGGCGAGCTCATCGGCGCGAAATCCGAAAGGGACCCCAAACTAATACTAGGGTTTTCACTCACTCACCCCTCGCTTCACGGAGCATCTCTTCGAGTCTCTCTCCAGCTATATCGCGGTTAGACTTGAATTCATGTTCCCAGATGGCCAGCACCTTCCATCCACGTCTTCCGAGCTCTTCATAGATTTGTCGGTCCTTGATTTTCTTTCGAAGCCAGTCTGGCACGTTTGGACAGTGCTTCGGACAGGCGTGCCAGTAGCAACCGTTGCAGAATACCGCGATTTTTTCATCGGGAAGGAAGAGGTCGGGAATGCAAATTCCTTCGACCCTCTTGCAGACTGAGAACTTTACCCCTCTCGTCGCCAAAGACTCTCTCGCAAGAATCTCGATTCTTGTTGGCCTGGTCACTCTCGCTATTGTTTCCGCGTGTTCGGGATGTGTTCTCCACCATTCTTTGAAGAACCAGTGGTTACGCTCAGCTAGTTGTTTCTTCCTATCATCAGTCCACCATGATCTTTTCTTTTCCCCGATCCTTGCCAAGCTTGGCGTCGTCTCCTTTGTTAGACCCTTGTTCCAGGGAACTTGCCCCATGTGTCCCCTTGAAATGGCACTTCTAACCTCCCCCGGCAGTTTCCTTCCAATTAGGAGTTCTGAGAGCTTTCTCTTGGTTGCTTCGGAATGATGACGTCCTACCCAGATCCTATTCCCATCCTTGAATTCGGTGGAGGGATGTCGGCCCTTGTTGGGATGGTGTCCGTGTACGGTCAAGTAATCTTCATAATACCTTCGTTTTCCTTCTAGGAATCTCGCCAGGTGTTCCTCAGTAGTTCGTGGGAGGGGACGATTTCTGACTGGACTTCTCCTGACCGACCGTCCTTTCATGAATTCTAAAGCCGTGTTTGAATAAAAAGGGCGCGAAAACCAAAGGGACCCCAGACTAATGTAAGGATCTTCCCTCGCTCGCCCCCGGTCTCACGCATTTGCGTCGAGTCCATCTTCCCGCCGTGAGCGCCTTTATTGATTACGAAGCTCTGAAGCGCGTTGCCAGCGCTGGTTCAGGTTAGCGGGTCCGTGAAAACCTCCCCCCACGGCCTCAATGGAGCGTGAGTCGACACCTCCCAACCCTTTTTAGGCCGCCGATGGCACTCCTCGGAAGGTTGCAGACTAGGACCGAGGGCCTTTCGATGGATTATGCGAAGGCCGAACGGGAGATCGTGCGCTTCATTCGGAAGGTCGTCGAGGACTCTCGCTCTTCCGGGGCGGTCATAGGGCTGAGCGGGGGGATCGACAGCTCGGTCGTTGGAGCGCTTCTCGTGCGCGCGCTGGGGAAGGAGAAGGTGATCGGCATCCTCATGCCGGCGTCTCACACGCCGAAGCAGGACACAGAAGACGCCCGCGCGCTCGCCAAGAGCTGGGGGATCAAGACCTATGAAGTGGGCATCGACCCGGTCTTCTCGGCCTTTGAGAAGTCCCTCCCGAAGGAGGGCGCGGACAGGGTCGCCTACGCGAACGTCAAGGCCAGGATAAGGATGGTCATCAACTACTACATCGCCAACTCCAACGGGATGCTGGTGGCAGGGACCGGGGACAGGTCAGAGGACATGATTGGGTTCTTCTGCTACGACGAGAAGACTCGGGTTGTAACCTCAGACGGGCCCAAGGACTTGAATGAGCTTAAAACTGGTGATTGTGTATTCTCGATAGATCCCAAGACGCAGTACATCGTTGAGTCGAACATCGAGGAAGTCTTCAGGTTCCCATATGAAGGGGAGATGATTCATTTTGCTGGACGAGGTGCTGATGTCATGGTTACTCCAAACCATCGCATGTTGATCCACACCAGTTCCTCAACTCCGAACTCTAGACTTACTTTCAAAAGAGCTGACGAATGTCTCGACAAGAGGGACGTCCTCACCCCGGTTCCACTAAGATGGGCGGGGAGTATCACGCCTCCCTCAAGCATACAACTGTCTTTCGAACAGAGACGCATCAGGAGAACAGTGAAACTCTCACTGGACGATGCGTTCTACATACTTGGGCTATTCATAGGAGACGGGAACGCCACAGTCGGGAAAGTGGTCGTACCGGTCAAATCTCGTCTGAGTCGAGTTGAGTACACGAGAACATGCCGTGACAAGGGCGGCAACTTCACGCCTATTGAGCCCGGGATGACAGAAGTTCGTATGAAGGAGTACAATACGTTTGAGACTACATTCTCTTTGCCAAACTATACCAAAGATGCTGCGAGACAACGTCTTATCGAGATTCTTGGAAAATATCAGATCGGATACCATCTCACGAAGGACACCGTCCGCATTTCCTCAGAGGGAATATACGATTTCTTCTCTCAGTGCGGAATCGGTGCACGAAACAAACACATTCCAAATTGGATTCTAGCTTATCCATCAGAGTATCTAGTACACCTACTTCGTGGCTTGAAAGACAGCGATGGTAGACATTCTGAATCAATGAGCGTTTACTACACCTCTTCCGCGAGGCTCAGAGACGATTTCACGCAGCTATGCTTCAAGCTAGGAAGGAGAGCCAGTGTCACTTACAACGACCCTAAACGGCCACAGATTAATGGCAAGGTCATAAGGACTGGGTCTTCGTTCACTATCAGCTACGCCCACAAGCAGCGCTCTCAGCATGCGATGAAGAGCAGACTGGCGAAGAAAGTCTCCTACAAGGGCGTAGTCTGGTGTCCGTCAGTGCCGCCTTTTGAGAACGTGTTGGTCGAGCGGAACGGGAAGTATGTCTTTTCAGGCAATACCAAGTACGGGGACGGCGGCGTGGACTTCCTGCCGATTGCCCACCTCTACAAGACACAGGTCAGGCTCCTCGGCGCGCACCTCGGGCTCCCCGAACCGGTGGTGAACAAGCCGGCCTCGCCGCAGCTGTGGCCGGGACACAAGGCGGTGGATGAGATTCCGATCGAATACGAGCGCCTGGACCTGGTGCTGGCAGGGCTCTTCGATGAGAAGCGGACGCCCGCTGAGGTGGCGAAGACGACCGGGGTCGGCATCAAGGTCGTCCGGGACGTGATCAGGCGGCACAGGGCCTCGGCGCACAAGCGTGCCTATCCCCCCATGCTCGGCAGTTGGTAGCATCCACCTAGAAGACGGGGACACCACGCCACGGGAAGCGACCCAACACAATAGCCGTGGTCTCACTTGCGTGCCAGGAGCGACCCATAAAGGTCGTAGAGCTTCTTGACCACAACCTCGGGCCTGTTCTTCTCCGGCAGCACGTCTATCACTCCCTCCGGCCTTACGACCTTGCATCCTACGGAGAGAGCCTCCAGGCCGGCCTTGCTAAGGCAGTCCAGCCTGAGGTTCCTGTTGTACCAGTCCCTCTTCACGTCGATGTAGTACTCGAAGCGAGAGAGGTACTCGGGAAACTTCGAGTGATCGATGGGATTCGCTTGGCTGTCGTGGACCGTGAGATTCAGCCCGTGGTCCTTGGCTAGCTTCTCGGCCAGCTCGTCTTCGCCGAACTTGATGTAGAGAGCCGTCCCGGGTACGGGGGCCTCGGCCATCGGATGGAAGATGTCGGTGTCCACCGGAGTCTCGCTCACCTGGACGTTCGGGGGCGCGTTCTTCATCTGGTCAGAGCCGAAGATCAGGATCGCATCTGCCCTGCGCCATCTCTTCTCCGACTTGGCCCAGAGCTCGGTCTGCCCGACGCCGTGATAATGGAGGACGACGGGCTTCGACCCGTAGAGATTCTTCAGCGGAGGAACAATCTTGTCGAGGCTGTGGACGTGTATGATGTCGTACTTCCTTGCCTCGAAGAGAGCCTTGAGGACAAAAGTCCGGGCCCCGACGTCCCACGACTCCCCGAAGGTCGCCGTGAAGTTGAACTTGTCAAAGGCCTTCCTCATCACCACCTGGCTCTGCGTTCCGCAGCCTCTGTCCATGAACTTGGCGATGACGCTTGAGACACCGGAGACGTTCCAGATGTGCAGAACCCTTACGACCAGTCACCATTCCTGAGCCTGGTCAATCACTAGGCCGAGGTGCCGGTCGTTGTGACCGTCTGGAGACTCGAATCCAACTCTTCTCGAAGCGCTCGGGGGGTCGTACGTTATTTAAGGAGAACGAGGATTCAGGCGACGCGCTTGGAGACGTCGGCCCAGTTGAGGTGCGCGCGGGTCACCACGATGGCCGCGATGGCGTACACCGCTATCAGGCCGACAGAGAAGGCAATCGAGGTCTCGGTCGGGCCGGAGCCGATGAGCTGCAGCAGATCCTTCGCGTCGGCTGGGAGCCCGGGGAGCGCAACCTGAAGAGGCAGGGAGCTTCCGGGGGTCGTCGGCAGGTACACGTTGATCTGTTGATAGAAGCCGTTCCCCGTCACAGTGTAGATGACCCGCAGGATTGTGCCTGTTATCACGCTCGCAAAGAAGACAGCCGAGGCGATGATGTAGGAGAGCGACGAACGTCTGACCAGCTCCCCGGACATGAACGCCACTGAGTAGAAGATCAGAGCGGAGTAGACCTGCGAAAGAACCACGGCCGGAAGGACTGAGAGCGCATCCTGGGTCCCGAAAGTGAAGGTAGCAGAGGTGACGCTCAGCGTAGCGTTCAGGAGCACCACTGCCGCGACCAGGATGAATCCCCCCGCGAACTTGCCCGCGTAGTACTCGTCTCTTGTGACGGGCTTCGAAAGCAGAACTTCGGCGGTTCCTTGCTCGTACTCCTCCGACATCGACCCCGCGGCCACGAGGAGAGCGGTGAATGGAAGGAAGAACCCCTGCACCAGGAAGACGCCGAACACCCAGATGAAGGGGTAGTCCGAAGGAGGGAGGAACGAGCCCCCGACTGACTTGATGAGGATGGCGGGAATCGTGCCGATAAGCAGCGTGACGACGACCAGGACCAGGACCTTCTTCCTCGCGTTCGCCCTTCGGATCTCGTACTTTGCGAACGCCCAGACCTTGGCGAGGTTCAAGCGCCCGACCTCCGGATGGAGGCGAGGTAGGCCTCGTCTAGCTCGCTCCTCGAATAGCCTATCGAGAGGAGGCTCGCCCCGGAGACGACGACGGCCTTGGAGACCTCGCTGCGCACGTCCCGACCCTTCACTACCTGGACCGTGAACCCGACGGAGGTCCTGTTCACCGCGCTAACCCCGGGAAGCCTCAGGATCTCTGCGATGAGATCGTCGGACGGGTTGAGCGCCTCGACCACAACCAGTCGGGTGTCGAGCGAGCTCGAGATGAACTCCTCGATGCCTCCACGGAAGATCAGTCGACCGGAGTGGATCACGGCCAGGCTGTCGCAGAGCGACTCGACCTCCGACATGATATGGGAGGACATTACTATCGTCCCTCTGTTTCTGGCGAACTCCCTGAACAGCGACCTGAAGTGGAGGGCGCCGGCAGGGTCAATCCCAATCATCGGCTCGTCGAGTATGAGCAGGGACGGCGTACCGAGCATCGCCTGGGCGACGCTCAGCCGCTGGACCATCCCCTTGCTGAGCTTCCCTATCTTCTGGTCTCCATAGTCCGAGAGCCCTACAGACCCGAGTACTGCGGGTATCTGCTCCCTCAGCGCGCCGGATCCCAGGCCGAGCTCCCTGCCGACCAGCTCGAGCAGTTCGTTGGGCGACATGAACGTCTGAAGGTTGGGGAGCTCCGGCGAGTAGCCGACGTTGGCGAGGGCCCTTACGTGGTCGCGGATCGGATTGAGGCCCATGGTCCGGACCGTTCCCGAGGACGTGCGGGAGAGCCCGAGCGCGAGGCGGATCGATGTGGACTTGCCCGAGCCGTTCGGGCCGAGCAGCCCGACGACCTCTCCCTGTTTTACGCTGAACGAGATTGGACCTATCTTCTTCGAGCCGTAGTCCTTTACCGCCTCCTCGAAACTCAAGACGACTTCCATCGAAAGCACCAACTTGAGCGTTCGAGAAGCGGGTTTTCCTAGTCTACTGAGTATTCCGGCTTCGGCTGCACGGTCGACTCGTGCCTGTGTCTGTACCTGACACCCAGACCGAGCGCAAGGACGGATACGACCGCTCCAGCCCCTATTCCTATCGACGCGGCCTGCTCAGTCGTCGACGAGCTCGGGCCGGAGAGCGGCAGTGACGTCGAGAGCAGAGTGAGACTGAGAGTCACGGGGCCAGCGACCCCCGCGCCCAGCGATTCGATGCCCCCAGTCGAGTTGAGGCCCGGGATCGTGCCGCTAAGCGCGCCGAGACCGGCCAGCCCCTGCAGGTTAGGGAGGTTGTCGGTGAGTTTCACCGAATAGACCAGACCGGACGGGAACGCCGAGATTGCTCCGTCGATTGTCTCTGTCGTCCCGTTGTAGCTTGTGCGGGTAGCCAGAGCGTAGGAGGTCAAGTCATAGCTTCCGTCGTTGAACTTGAACGGGGCCGAGCCGTTCTTGAGGATGGATAGGGAGACGTTCGTCGAACCTGAGGCGTAGGAGAAGCTCTGGTTCGTAACCGACGGCAGGAATGGCGATACTTCCAGAGAAGAGTTTATCGACCTCGAATAGCTGAACGTGGAATTGCCCGAAACGACGCTGAGGATCAACTTGTCGTAGCCCGCGTTCGAGGTGGCCGAGACCGACTCGTTCACCGTGATGGCGTGTGACGTTCCCATTGATGAAAGCTGGACACTGTAGACCGCATAACCGGGTGTCGCTGCGCTGGCCGTGCCCGCGGCTCCGAGCAGCAACACTGCCAGAGCGAGTGCAGGGAGGACCGCCTCTGCCGTTTTCATAGAAAAGCCGAGCAAAGGCTGCGATAAAAGGCTTCTCGGGTTGGACCGTACCTAGTTAGGATCCATTACTGAGGAGGGCGTTATCCCGTGTATGGATGGTCTCGGAAACTCCTCGTTTTCGGGGGAGGCCCGCATGGGGTAACAGAATCAGGAATCGCATAAACAGGTCGAAACCCAATAGGCCCATTCCTGATGACGGAGGAGAATCAAGAGAACTGCAACACGCTCGTCTCCATGGATTGACCCGCTCTCATCAAGCATTAAATAGAAAGGTCATCATCTTCTATGCTCGGAGTCTATGAGATTCTCCGATTCTGGTCCTCACATGTGCGGTCCCCCGGAGAGACAGATACTCGCTCCTGACCGATTCCCACCCGAAACAAACTCGTGGCCGAAGGTAGTGGCGACAAGACCGAGGATCAGTGCCCGGTCGACCAACCGCTCAGCTACCGTTCTCGCCACGAATGCAGTCAGTGCGAAGTCTATGTTCGAGTAATCGCCAGAGACCTGTTTGTCTCCATGTCAAACGAACCCTTTCTGGGCGGATACCTGGTCTATCTCTGTGAGATCTTTGTCCCCGGCATTGGGTTAGGAGAGCTTCTCGGTGTATGGGGAGGAGAAAAGAATAGGCTTACGACCCGGCTAGCCTACGCCTTCGGGCTCGGTATAGCGGTGGACACGGTCGTCCTCGTGGTCCGGACTTCTGGCTTTTCGGTGGCAGGATACACACTCAAGGGTATCGACCCAGCCACCATATACTTCATCATAATTGTGGGAGTTGTAGCTTTCGGAATCTCTGTTTTGCGAAGGAGGAAGGTCCTTTTGCCAATCCGGCCGACCCTCCAAGACTTTGCGCTGTTCGCTGTCATGGCGGCCCTCGCCGTCATGGTCACACTCTTCGTTCAGAAGTACCCGATCTTCCCGGAGTACAACAGCCCTGATTTTGGAAACCATGTCCAGACTGCGCAGCTGCTCGTCTCGGGAGCGCTGACATCCATACCTGGAGGAATCCTCTACTACGGTGTCCACTTCCAGCTTGCGTCGGCACTCCTCCTTGTGGGCGGTGATCCCCTCGTCACCGTCCAGCGTACGATGAGCATCCTCGTCGTGCTGTCGCCGCTCCTCGTCTATCTCGCCGCCTCCCGGGTATTCTCCAGCGCTGGCGCGGGCCTCGTCGCCGCGGCGGTCTACGCCTTCTCTGGAACGGTGTGGTTCGTAAGCGTCTTCAACGTGGGGCTCTACGCGAACTTCTTCGGAATTCTCGCCTCTCTTTTCCTATTGGTGGCTGTAGTAGACATCTCCGGGAACATCAGGTCGCTTCCGGGCTGGCTGGTCTTCGTCCTAGCCGTCGCAGCGGCGTACTTCTCGCATTACACGACAATCACCCTGCTCCCCGCGCTGCTTGGTGTTCCCCTCATACAGCTCATCAGGAATAGGGCCGATTTGAAGCGGTTCTTGATCCCGCCCATCGTCGCTATAGCTCCGGCGGCTTTGGTTGTCGTAGCATCGCCAGCCCTTGTATCGCACGTACTGAGCCTAGCGGTCGCCGGCGGAGGCTCGCTCACCGGGAGTACGACACTCTCCTCAGCCCTTGCATCGATCCCGGTGCTCGGGAATCTGGCCCTTGAAGTGTACAGCGACGTCGCTTTCATCTTCCTGCTCGTCTTCTCGGCCGTATACGTGTACAGGGGGCTGGTCGGGAAGAACGCGTTCATGTTCATACCTCTCTTCTGGTTCATTGCGCTCTTGGTCGCCTCCCCGCAGAACCTTTCCTCTTGGCGGTTCTCCTTCGAGGCCACGGCGCCCCTGGTTCTGATGGCATCATTCGGCATCTTCTCGCTGCTGCCCAGGCTCAAGATACAGAAGAAGAGGAGGGGAGAGTCGACGGCGACGCAACGGTATGCGAAGGTCCTTGTGGTCCTGCTGGTTCTGCTTTCCCCGATAGTAATCGGTTCGTGGGGCACGACGATGTTGTCAGACTCCTTCACTGATACGCAAGCCGTCTCCAACTCACAGTCGGCCGTTTACTCGGCCCTGCAGTGGATTGGGAGCAACACAACTTCGAACTCCATCTACCTCTCCGTCACCGACTGGCGCTTCACGTACACAGGCCTGTTCTTCGGGAGGGTGACAGACTACTCGTATTTCGCTTCACAGACCCAGGCGATAGCCTATGCCCAGCAAATCGGGGCGGATTACATCATCGTGACCAATCTCGTCACCCTTTCGCTTCCGCCGGTCCCGCAGTATTTCCCTTGGAACACCTACCAACCTTCGGCGAACATGACGCTGGTCTACAGCAACAGCGACGTTAGAATCTTCCAGCTGTCATGAGCTGTTCGAGGAGAAAGTGACTGCGACAACGCCTTTCTGGTCGTCACCGCTGATTACCGTGACCTGAGCCGATGTGGGGATGACCTCTCCGCTCGTGAAGGTGCGGCTGAACGACCCGAGGGTGTTCGACTGCACCGTCCCGTCGCTCCAGACCGCCACGAAATTGTAGGGGGCCTCCCCCCCTACTACGCTCACTCCGAAGATAACCGTGGTGTTTCCGCCGGGCTCGACAAGTTCGTCATTGAAGCTACCTGTGACAGTCACCGGAGGGTACTTCCCTGTGCCAGTGGATGTCGAGAGTGTCGTAGAACTGCTGCTTGTGGAGCTTGACGAGGTCGATGAGCCGGTGGAGCTTGATGAGCCGGTGGAGCTTGACGAAGGCGAAGGTATCGTCGCCGATTTGGTGACCTTCTGACCATCGCTGCTCGCGACAGTAATGGTTACAGAGCCAAGTATGGTCTGGTTCACGAATGTCCTGCTGAACGCTCCCGTCGTGCTGACCTGGACCACGCCATCGGGCCAAGCCGCCGAGTAATTGTACGGGGGCGTCCCTCCTGTCACGGTCACTGCGAACGCTACTACGACCACCCCTGCAGGTTCTTTCAACGCGTTCACGTAGTTGACTGTGAAACTGAGCGAGTTGAACCCGTGGGTCGACGTATACGCGTACGCTGTTGCTCCTACTGCGGCGGCGATGACTACTACCGATAGGATTGCGAGGATTTTTCGCGTGCGCGGGCTGAAGATCGGCGGTCTGGGCGCCCCGACCGCTGCCTCCGGAGTCTCCTCTTCTCTGCTCCCGTACTTCACGTAGGATGCGATCTGCAACCCAACCCCAACGACGAGAGAGTAGAACGCGTAGAGCGCAGTGTGATTAGCTGGTCCCGTCGCGGCAAGACTCAATTCGACCGCTGAGGCGGAAAGCAGGAGGATGAACGCTACGATGAAAGGGGCGCCCCAGTTCCTGAGAAGATACCGTAGAGACCTATTCAATACTCCCGCAGGGGGACCCTGTAACCCACACATAATCGTTAGTCGGGGGGAGTAGCACATGCTTCGTCCATCGCACCCTATCGATGTCCGTGGGATGGGGCAATGAAGAGGAGAGGCGACAGTTGAGGGAGAGGACGAGCGCAGCGCCCTTTGTTCTTCCCAACGCAACGCAGAGCACTCTTCGCCATGCTTGCAAGGAGTCATCTGCGAGCAGAGGCGCAGGTTACCCGGATGGAAGCCAACCGGAGAGTCGTGGTCTGTATTCCCGCGTACGATGAGGAGAAGACCATCGCAAAGGTCGTTGTGGGCGCAAAGAAGCTCGCCGATCCCGTGATTGTATGCGATAATGGCTCGAGCGACAGGACAGTGGAAAGCGCTCGAAGTCTTGGAGTCCAGGTGGTGCGACACGACGGAAACCTGGGTAAGGGGCGTGTCAGGGGGTAGCGATTGCCGTTGCCAAGAAACTTAATTCACAGGTCATTGTCACAATCGACGGCGACGACCAGCGCGACCCCAGCGACTTACCGAAAGTGGTCAAGTCCGTGACGAGAAGTAAAACTAGTTGAAGGCATAAGTAATACCATTCGATTGCTTCTAAAGAAGCTCGTTGAGCAATCAACAGGCGACGGATTCATCAGCGGTACCCACATTTGCCTTCGGGAAGAACTGGAGGAAATACCTCAGCAGATTGACCCCTGAAAAAATCGAGCTGGCGAAATCAGCTTTGGCAGAGTTTGTGGGCCGCGATGCGATACGTGGGAAGACTTTCTTGGACATCGGCTGCGGCAGCGGAATTCACTCCTACGCGGCCCTTGAGTTAGGTGCCTCCCGCGTTGTCAGCTTCGACTTTGACGCCGACGCGGTCGAGTGTTGCAAAACTTTGTGGTCCAGGGCAGGAAACCCGAACAACTGGATCATCCTGCAAGGGTCGATACTGGACGATTCTTTCGTCAGAGGGCTCGGAGCGTTCGACCTAGTCTATTCTTGGGGTGTCCTTCATCATACTGGAGAAATGTGGAGGGCAATTAAGTCGTCAGCCAATTTGGTTGGGAAGGGAGGCTTACTCTATATCGCGATTTACAACCGTGTCGACTCGCCTCTAGGCTCTGGATTTTGGCTTCAGGTCAAGAAAACCTACAACTCCTCATCACGTGCCGGCAGGGTAGCCATGGAAACTATGTTCCTTTCTTATTATTCCATTATGAATTTGGGAGCGCGTGCGATTTCCTATAGTCGCAGGGAGAAAGGGAGGGTCTATCCTAGGGGTATGGAGCTGCGAACGGATGTACTCGATTGGATAGGCGGGTACCCTTACGAGTTCGCAACTTCAATGGAAATAAGAAGCTACGTGCAGCGCGAATTTCCCTCGTTCGATTTGGTTCGAATCTCCGAAACCTACTCATTAGGTAACAACCTATTCTTGTGGAAACGTACGGGATGATCTTCGGAATTAATCGACCTGATTTGCGCGGCCATCCCACACCGCTCGGCGATGACACGACTGCGGGGCAGAAGAGTCCTGGAATGGCTACCGGACTGAGGGCTCTGTTCATAGGATTTGGGTTGGCTTACCTTGTTGCTGCTCTGACAAACCAGTCTGGAATGCTCATGCTGCTTGTCGCCTTCCCGAGCGTGTACGTTATCCCTGGCACTTTTCTTGTTCTGTTCCTCAGGAGGGGCGGAGCTTCTGCACGCCAAGTCCTCGTAGAGGGGTTCTTCCTATCCCTTTTGGTCTCGGTGCTGCTTACGAGTCTATTCTTGGCACTCGGCCTACCCCTGTCCCCGCTTGAATACTCAGTGGCCATGTTGTTTTTTCCTCTTTGTTTTTTCTTTGTCAGGAGTCCCCGCATATCAGGCGGGCTCGACCGTGGCCTGATGATCTACTTCGTCGGAGTACTTCTGGTTTACGTGTTCGCCGCGCTGTGGCTTGCAAGCGTGCCCCGATTCTTTACAAATGACGAATTAAGCTATATCCTTTCAGCGAGAATGGGAGCCGCAGGCTACCTAATACCTGCTTTCAGGGCTACTCCGGGTACCGGTTCGCTCGGGGTCTTGCTTCAAGGGTCATACCTCTGGCTGACTCTCCTTTCTTCCTTCATCGGCTCGACGGGGACCCCCCCTGCCGGCGCAGGTTTGGCGTCTCTGGGCTTCCTAACACTGACCGCTTTGGCTTCTTCGATGTTGGTAGAGGAGAAGTGGCAGCAGGCAGTAACCATCGTTCTGGTCGGCAGTAACGCCCTGCTCTTGTCCTTCTCCGGGCTTGCACTGAGCGATCTCGCAGTAGCATTCTTGACCGTGTTCAGCGTCGTCTACTTCCTGCGCGCTGTAACTCAAAAGGGCTCGCTCGGGGAAGTGGATTTTGGGGCGCTCTTCTTCTCGTTCGCTGGCTTAGTTCTAATCCTGCTGATAAAACCGAACATCCTTGTTGTCGTGCCGATGTGGCTCGTGCTGCTTTACCTGACAGTAAAATACAGGAGGTCCGACCGCTCCCTCCGCTATAGGCTCCTTCTGGTTGCCGTTCTGCTCCCTGTCTGTTACGAGCTCCTAGCGGACGTACCTTTTTTTCTCTCGGTATGGATTTTCCACAACGCAGGATTGGAAAGTTTCTTCCGTCCACTACTCGTCTTCGGCGTCAGTCCAGCGCTCACGCTGGCTGAAGCGTTCAAATCCCCTTCTTTTCTGCCCACAAACCCCACCCTCTTCACTCGGGGCCTCACCACTAATTTGGAGTATTTCTACACCCTTGTGTCCCCGGAGACCTACACAATAGTCATACCGGGGCTTGTCCTCGCCTCTCCATTTCTGATGATGTCACGGAGCGCGCGTGGGACTCCGAAACGGACTATCCTTGGCGTTTTGGTTCTCATCTCAACTTTCCTTCTCTTACTCATAGGACCGGCGTTCAGCTCTGTCGCCGAATTCCCACGCTATTCACTTTGGCTGATACCACTATGGATACCCTTCGCCCTCCTGATTCTCCACGACCTAAAGGAACACCCATCAATCTGGAAGTTCGTTCCAGTTGTTGCTGCTATGTATCTGGTCATGAGTGCGAACTCGTATCTCTCGAACACTGTAGGTCTCTATCTTGGGTATAGCTCGGTAGCACCTTCTTCCACCATTTCGATTCTCGCAATTGAATTCATAAGCTCCATCTTTTTCTTATCCTTGCTTCTCTTCGCAGGGTACAGAAGAAACTCAACGAGAAGTACCCTTAGGCGGTCACAACTCATGAAAATCGGGACGGCAATCATCCTGCTCCTGATTCTCGCGAACTCTGCATTCTTCACGTCGAATTTCATCGCGAATTCGCCTTGGTACCAGCAACACGGATTCAGCTCGATTTCCGAAAACGTAATCAGTGCGTCGAGCCCTTCGACGTTGCTGATATCAAACGAATTCCTGTATCTTTCGCCTTACATCCCCGTGAACACCATAACGAGTGGACACTCATTTCCCTCTCCTGATTCAAATAGTTCATTTGCGAACCTGGTAGCTGCTTCGCCCTCTGGGTCATTGATCGCGATAGGCAACGACCCAGATGCCACGATTTACTATGGCAACGCCGAAGTCGATGGGAACAGTTACATCGAATCATACTTCAACGATTCAACGATCCAGCCACAGACCGGAAACCAAAATGCGACCACTTTCGCCCATTTACTGGCGAATCTTGCGCCCACTCCTTACGGCGTTGTGAATCTTTTCAAGGTTCAAGATACTAGTCGCTCCCAACTTTCCCCAGTAATTGTGAAGTCCAGTAGCGCTGCATTGGACCAGAACCTAGACGTCATCATAATGCTAAACCTGGAAGAGTATAGCAGCTCGCAAGCTACAGTGGTGCTCGCTACACCTTTCTTTTCCGAGGTTTATCCTGTCTTTCTAACCGCAGGACTAAACAATGTCACTTTGTCTATTGAGAGGGGATCTGCGGCGAACCCCCAGTACGACTGGACGCATTCAGCCCAGCTCTGGGTCATGATTCTGCAGGATGGAGTTGTCGCGTATTCTACCACTCTATCGCTGACAAATACGGGACTGACCAACATTCTTTTCCTCTTGCTGGTCGGGAGTCTCTTGGTCACAGTCGCTGCGTCTATGTACTATGAGAAAGACCGATTGCTACAGTGGGCAACTCCATGAGCCTGATACAGAGGCGAAATTAGAAGTTTGATGGGCCAAGCATTCCGTGGTTCGACGCGCCTAATTCATGAGACGTCGAAGAAGATACCACAATTAGAACTGAGGTGACTTAGGGATGCAATGTTGATTGGAGAGTCAGGTTCGGGCAGGTGATATTGAGACGAGATACTAAGCGGAATGTCACCTGCTGGTCCCGTCATCTGGGCTGCAAAACCGGTTGTAGACCTGCTTTGATAATCACACAAACCCCACGAAGACAAATTGCCTAGGAGTAGAGCCATGCTCCAAGAGTGCGATGTCAAATCTTTTTGAGACTTGCCCTAATGATGTCACCAAATACAGAGGAGCAAAGAGGTGGTACCGGTTGACAACACGACGGGACTACTTTCCTCTATGTACTGGCTAAGGCATAAGTATTCTTATCGCAGTAGTACTACAGAAGGTCGTTGAGCACTCAACAAGCTGTTTTTTCTTCAACCGTACTGGAGAGGACTCGCTGGTCACGCAACGGTTGGGCCTCAGGAGAGTTTTCGGCGTGACTATGTCGGAGGGGGTCCATACCAGAACAGGGAAGGAATACGGTCCTTGGGCTGCTTCGGTTGGTCTTGCGTCGGCAGTCTTAGACCAAATCCCGAGGTCGATAGACTCCTTTCTGGATGTAGGGTGTTGTTATGGGTATCTTTCGTACGTCGTGAGGACTCAGTTCCCGTCTGTCACGAAAATCGTCGGTGTAGACTTCTACGAGCCCTACTTGCGGATGTTAGAGAAGTTCAGGTTTTTCGATAAACTTGTAAAATGGGACCTCTGCCAAGTGCCTTTACCATTCAAGGATCGCGAATTTGATGCGGCGGTAGCCATCGACGTGGTAGAGCACCTACCAAAAGAGGCAGGTTCGAGGCTTCTGGTGGACATAGAAAGGGTGGCTAAGAAGGTCGTGGTTACTACTCCGAACTACTGGAATAAAAACGAACGCTCTACTCTTGATGGCAACGACCTACAGAGGCATCAGAGTTTGTGGCGAATCAAAGATTTCAGGAATAGGGGATACAAAGTACATGGCATCGGATATCGTCCACCTTTTCAGTCTATGGCCTTTATCTTGCCAATGGACTCCAAGGTGCCGTGGCTGTGCGCTACCATTCTCGCTGTGAAATGAGGTTTAACAAGTTACAATCTGGAAGTTCGGACACCAATTCTAAGGAGCTTCATGAAGCGTTGAGTGATGAAAAATTTCCCTCGACTGTATTCCTTCCTCGAGTGCAATCGAGAACGCAAACGAGTCGAAACCTCCCGAAATGGAGTAGCGCGCTAATGTTCGAGATAAATTTCCTCCACGATCACATGGTTTGCGTCAAGAGAGAACAATCCTGATTAACAATTAATCAAGTAGAAGCGAAAGGTCGCTCCAGAACACCAGAGTTTTTCTAATACGCCGCATTTGAGCTATCCCGTTTCTGCGGCGAATAACACAACGTCACAAGACAACAGGTGCCCAAAATAGAGTCAATTCAGGGTTGAACGACTCTGCTCATTCTCCATCGAGAGAATGGAACGACTCGATACGAAACATTCCTAGTCGTTACCCTAAGGTTGAGACATCTTTGAACAATTGCTCGTACATCCCTCCTATCTTCTCCGGGTCGTGAAGGTTCTTGACGTACTCAATACCATTCTGGCCCATACGGCGACGCGCCTCCGGGTCCGAAAGAAGACGTACCACTGCAGAGCGCATTTCGGTAAGACTGTGCACGTGAAGCCCCAAGGAGTAGCGACAAATGACCTCGTCCGGATCGTAGAAGGACACATATGGAGTTCCTGTAGAAGCGCATTCCAAGAGGGTGTTCGGGAAACCTTCGACTCCGCTCGTGTTGATGTAGACCGCCGCTTTTCCCATGAGTTCTTCCGCCTCTTCTGGAGTTACGCGACCAATGTAACTGAAGTTGTAAATGTTACGACACCCGTCCTCTATCAGTTTGGACATTGGGCCATAGCCAGCCAAAACAAAGTTTACCTCTGGGAGAATCTTCGCCACGGAAAGCACCAGTTCCGGACGTCGGTACCAAATCAAACGGGAGATAGAAAGAACGAAAGGTGGGCTCGACTTCGGACTTTTTGTGGCAATCGGATGAGAAATGGGAGGGATATGAGAAATTCTTACTCGCGGGAAATTGATCGCGAATATACGTGCAATCTCTTCAGTCTGTGCAACGATGGCAGAGGCCCTCGATATGCCGAACTTGTACGCTGCGCTGGACAGACCTATCCTGTCTAGCGGGCTGTTCTCGTAGATTCTCCCTTTCAAATTAATTGTCGCGTTCCAGATACTGCTGCTCCCGAATACGAAAGGTATGCCCTTGATACGGCAAATGAGAGAGGTCAGTCCAGTTACTATTGAGGCACTGCGTTGATAATATACATCGGCATCGACTTCGTCCATCGCGTGATAGAGATTGGTCGTGAAGCGCGCATAATCCACGAAGTTCGCACCCCGGCCGTCTCTGGCTACCCCCGCCTCATGGACCACGATACCGTCTTCTGATCGCACACCACGACTATCAGTGCCCGACATCGTGATAAAATGCATGTCTACACCTCGCTTGGCCAAAATCTGCGCGATGCCTAGGGCTTGGCGTTCCGCTCCGCCGAGCGCTTGCTTTGGAAGATTGATGATGAAACAGACCCTCATCGATGAACAACCACCTGGCGACTCACCCATGTCTTATTTGCGAACATGATTCCAATGGAACGAATCCATATGGTGCAGCGTGTTGGAGTAGTGAAAATCAAGCGCTATCAAGTGTACTTTTCGATTTCCAGTGGCGGGACCCTTTCATCACGTATAATATACATCTGGTACCACACCGCAAGCACCATAAGCGCAAATATTTTGGCCGCATTTGCAAATGGTTTCTTCAAAATTTCCGACACTTGAGTTCGTGCCAAAATCGATTCAAAATTGCCCTCGGAGTACGTCCTCTCGAACACCTGTGCCGCGAGGTCGTCGAATCCGCGATGGAACCAGTAGTCTATAGGTACCCCGAAACCCTGCTTCTTCCTAGAAATGATTTCCTTCGGAAGAAGTCTCTTCTTTAGGACCATTTTCTTGAGTATGTATTTCCTTACCGAGTTGTGCACCTTCATGCTTGGCGGCAATGCGGCCGAGAATTCAGCTAGCCTGTGGTCGAGGAAAGGGGACCGAACTTCGAGAGAAACAGCCATGCTCATACGATCGACTTTAACTAGAATATCTTCGGGAAGGTAGGTCTTTATCGTCACGTAATCAAAAGCATTCATTAGGTTGGTCGATTTCTCCTTCTCAAAGTACTGCTGAAGATACTTGCTAGTCGGAGCTTCTGTTCCTTCTACCTGGGGATTCGCATGGACAAGCTTCTGCACCTCCTGCTGACCCATTTGCGAAACACGCAAGAAGTAGCGTTCCTCGGGTCCCTGATTCGCGTACTGCTTGTCTAGTGCGTGCTTCGCGAGCGTCACCACCCCGTTGTGCGTTGGGACGCTTGCGATGACCTTGAGGATAGGGTTTCGAACCGCAGGAGGAACGGCTCTGTAATACTTGTAGACGGACGGATCCTCCATCCAAGGATATCCCATAAAGACTTCATCGCCGCCGTCCCCCGAAAGTGCGACTTTCACCTCTTGACTTGTGGCCTTCGAAACATAGTATGTTGGTATCATTGACGAGTCGGCGAAGGGCTCGTCAAAATGCCAAATCATCCGCGGAAGGAGGGCCAGAGCGTCCGGTTTCACCGTGAGCACGTGGTGGTTCGTACCCAAGAAATCAGCCACCGACTGAGCCCATCTAGCCTCGCTGTATGGTCCCTCTTCAAAATCGACTGTGAATGTGCGCACATCCTGCTCTGAGAGTCTCTTCATCAGGGCGACCACCGTACTGGAGTCGACCCCGCCACTCAGGAAAGCGCCAAGAGGAACGTCGCTCCTGAGCCGGATTCTTACAGAATCCTCGAGCAGCCGATACAGCTGCTCAATGATGGCATCTTCAGGCCAATCATCTTTCGTGCTAAAGCCGAGGTCCCAATAGAGCTCCGTCCTCAGTTCTCCATTCTGAAAAGTGAGATATTCGCCGGGTTTGATCTTCCGTACATTCTTGAAAATCGTCAAGGGGGAGGGAACGTAGAAGAACGTAAGATAGTCTTCAAGGGCCTGTCGATCAATCGTCCTTGGCACTCCCTCGTGCTGTAATATCCCCTTAAGTTCCGACGAAAAAATTAGCTTGTTGTCCTCAGCCCAATAGTACAGTGGTTTCTTGCCAAAACGATCCCGGGCCAAAACGAGTCGTTTATCTCGACCGTCCCAGATCGCAATGCCGAACATTCCCACGAAGGACTGGAAGCAGCCCGTGCCCCACTCTTCGTACGCATGCACTATTACTTCCGTGTCCGAGTCGGTCTTGAAAACATGGCCAGATGCTTCTAGTTGGAGCTTGAGCTCTACATAATTGTAAATTTCTCCGTTGAATACCGTCCAGACGCTCCCGTCCTCGTTCGAGATGGGCTGTTTTCCACCCGACAAATCTATGATGCTGAGACGTCTAGATCCAAGCCCTATGCCAAAGTCCACGAACTTGCCCTCTTCGTCTGGCCCTCTGTGCTTCAGAACGGCACACATGTCACTAAGCAATTCGGGGTCATCCAACCCGGCGTATCCGCAAATTCCACAACCCAAGTCCAGCCCTCCCCTTTAGACTCGTTCTTCCTTCAAGTTGTTAGTGCACCGTCAGAGTGGAATAGGCATCAAGGTATCTCCTGACAATCCTCGTCGCAGAGTATACGTCGACTGCTTTTTGACGAGCGTTGAGTCCAAACCGTCTGAGAAGTTTCTGGTCCTGCAACAACTGACCGAGAGCATCGGCCAATGCTGCGGAGTCACGCATCTTCACCAATGTTCCGTCCTTCCCACTCTCCACTACGCCTGAGAGCTGCGGCATATCGGAGGCTATCAACGCGTTACCACATGACATCGCTTCGAGCAGAGCCTTGGGCAAGCCTTCACTGAGCGAAGGCAGGACGAACGCGGATGAACTGCCGAGAATCTTTGAGACGTCTCCAACACCCATCTGGCCCAAGAACACGCAGGCGTGCCCGAGCTCAAGCTTATCCGCCATCTCCCTCAGTTGCGGCATCAAGGGACCGTCGCCTATCATGACGAGTCTCGACTCGGGCACCTCTGTCTGGAGCAAGACCATGGCGCGAAGCAAGAATTCCAGTCCTTTCTCCGGGACCATTCTGCCGACCCAAGTTATGAGGTATGGATCCTTCGACTGTCCAGGCTTGAAGACTTCGGTATCAACCCCATTTGGGATAACTTCAATTTCGCAATTGAAACCGAGCGACGCCAAGATATTTCTTTCATAATCCGTTAGGCACACCACGAGGTCAGCTTTTGGGAGAAATGCCTTGCATACTGTAATAATGTAGGCCCACTGCGCCGCGTCGACGATAGGGCCTCGCTCCGCTATCAGCCCTCGAATCGTCACTACAATTGGTATTCTCTCCGCTCTGGCAATTCTTATTGCTTGTAGGGAGGGCAGAAAAAGATGCGAGTGAGCTTGAATCAAGTCCGGTCTCAACTCCCGGATGGCCTCCGTCATCCCGAAGAGAAAAGGATACTCCCTGATTGCAGGCGGAATCTTGATGTTAGCACCTCTAAGCCTGATAATCTCAACTCCGTCGATGGTCTCTCTCACCGAGCAAGGCCGCAGGAAGGACCAGGTAACCGCGCATGATTCGTTGCCGGTGCCTATAATCCTCTTCGCAAAATCGTGAGCTCCAAAGGCATCGGGCACCAAGTCCGGGTGATAAACGTGGGCTATTTGACAAATTTTCATTTTCTGGGGTCCTTCCCTTTGGTTGCCGTTCCACCCCGTACCACTGATATCACGACCCATAGGATTACCGCCGTTGTCATTAGCATTGCACCGACTAGTGTACAGCAGATCGCCAACAAGCTGACACTTATCATTAGGGTTTTGGTCGCAATGTAAGCTTCCGCAGCCCAATACCAGAAACCGAGTGCTATCCCGAGCAACGAAATCCCAGGTATGCCATAGAACATGAGTGGATGTCTTATCGAGACATGTTTCACGGTTGCCAGAACGACATCGAGACCATGATAGAGCGGATTATGCGTTGACGAATCCTCGTTGTAGAGAACATTTACGGGCACCTCGGCTATTCGCAAGCCGGCCTTCTGACTCTTCACGAGCAACTCCGTGCTTGCACCCATTCCCATTTCGCCGAGTGTCAAGGAGTCGAGAGCCCTCCTGTTGTACGCCCTCAAACCGGACTGGGAGTCGGTTATGCTTTCGTTAGACACGAGGTTTGTGAACCTAGTGATGACCTTTACTCCGGCTTGTCTATACATCGGCGCTGCAACATGACTATCGGTCAGGAATCTTGAGCCAATTACAATGTCTGCCTCTCCATCGATTATGGGCTTAACCAAGACCGGAATCTCCTCTGGCTGATGCTGGCCATCGGCGTCCAAGGTAACAAAGATATCGGCTTTCTCTCGTCTTGCTTCATCAAACAGAGTAGCCAGTGCGGCCCCGTAACCCGAGTTCCGATCGTGCGCAAAGACCTGTGCTCCAAGCTGTCTCGCAATCTCAGCTGTTGCATCACTAGAGCCGTCGTCGCAGACGAATACCTTGTCCGCGAATCTCTTGGCCCTCACAATTACTCCGGCGATACTTTCTTCCTCGTTGTACGCCGGCATACCTACGATCAGCAATCGATCTTCCCCCAACTCCTGCAGTATTTTCTATGCGTTAGCTAATAAACATGCAGAGTTTGCTGATCTTTGGAAAGTGTGCCAATCTCGGCCATAGATGATACCGCGAAGCCCGGACTCCGGCACGCTGGTGTTCACCATGTGACAATTAAGGATGTAACGAATTCCGCTGAGAAGAGCTGTCACCTTCCCTCGTGACTGCCACTCCCCCTTCGCCCGACGCCTAAGTACTTGAAGCCTGCAGCTTCGGCAGCCGCTGGGTCGAAGACGTTTCTAGCGTCGACGAGCGCGGCGTCCCTTGAAGCAAGCGCGGCGAGCCGTCGTGGGTCGAGGCCTAGGAACTCGGCGTGGGCTGTTCCTACGACTATGCAATCTGCCTCTTTTACGCCTTCTTCAGCAGACGGGGCAGTCTTGATTCCGAATACCTGTTCTCCGACAAAATATGGGTCGTAGAGCGCCAGATTAGCACCCAACTCCTTCAGTCTTGAGGCGACCCTCTCCACAGGGCTCAGCTGAACGTCACGAACGTTGGGCTTGTAGGAAGCCCCCAGGAGTGCCACCCTCGATCCCTTCACCGTCCTTCCGATGCCGTTGAGCGCCTCCATCACCAGCTCGACGACGTGATTGGGCATCCTGTCGTTTATTTCCCTGGCCAGCCTAATAATGTAGGGAATGTTCCCGACCTTGACTCCTTCCGCGATCAGGTAGTAGGGGTTGGACGGAAGACAAGGCCCTCCGACTCCTCCGCCGGGATAGTGTGGCATGAAGTTGTATTTCGTAGCACAGGCGTTGATAACCTCGATTGTGTCGATCCCCAACTTCTCGTATAGGAGAGCGAATTCGTTGGAGAGAGCTATGTTCACGTCCCTAAAGAGGTTCTCGGTGAGTTTGACCGCGTTGGCGGTCTTCGGGTCGCTGACCTTCACGACCTCCACCCCAAAGGCCGTATGGTACAGGTGACCGACCGTGTCGCGACAGAGCGGGTCAGCGGAACCCACAATTCTCGGTACAGAGGACATATTCCTCATTATGCTACCGGGGTCGGAGCGTTCCGGGCAGCTGGCCACACCGAAGTCGACACCAGCCCTGAGGCCGGATTCCACCTCGAGCTCGGGTTGGACCAAGTTCTCTACAGTCCCCGGGCCTACTGTACTCTCGACTATGACCACCGCCCCCTTCCGCAGGGAAGCGCCGATCGCGCGGGACGCGCTGCGTACGGCTGAGTAGTCGGGCGTCTTGCTCTCGCTCACCGGGGTGGGGGACACTTATTATCACGAAGTCAGCACGTCCGACGGCCTCCTCGAAGTCTAGCGTCGCCGTTAACCTGCCGTTCATGACTGTGGCAGCAACGGCCTCGTCCAAGCCCGGTTCATCGGCGAAGTGGCACTTCCCTGCCCTGATGCTCTCGACTACGCGTGGGTCAATGTCGAGGCCGATGACCCGTGCTCCCGCGCGAGCGAAGATCGCGGCCGTGGGTAGCCCTATCCGTCCAAGTCCCACCACGGAAAGCCGAAGGGTCCCATCTTTCAGGGAGACACCTACCCGGGCAGGAGTTAGGTGAAGGTCCTGAGATGCCATCTGTCCGAGCGGAGCCTTTCAGCCAGATATATCCTAATCTGGATTGAGCATTGGCTGTCAAAAGTCGCCAGTCGAGGCCCTACTTAGGTTGTGGCGGAGGAACGGGTCTGAATCGGGTTTGACTCGAACCACGCGACCACCTTCTTCAGCCCGTCGTGCAGAGTCGTGCGTGGCACGTAGCCGAGCCAGCGCACGGCCTTGCTAATGTCAGCGTAGCTGTTCTTGACATCTCCTCGCCTCTCGGACAAATGCACCGGCTCTAGGTCCTCCCTTCCCATGATTTGGGCTATAACCCCAGCCAGCTGGTTGATGGTGCAGGTCTTGCCCGCGGCAATATTGAATACCTCTACCGGTTTAACATCCGCCGTCATCGCTAAGAGGTTTGCTTCCACAACATCCGATACATAGGTGAAGTCGCGGGTCTGTTCTCCGTCTCCGTATATCTTGGGTGGCTGGCCATTCCCGATCCTCCCGATGAAGATGGGGATAACGCCGCTGTAGGGACCGAACCTCTGCCTTGGCCCGAAGACGTTGAAGTAACGAAGGCAAATAGTCCGCAGGTCATACACGCGCGCAAAAGCCACGCAATAGTTCTCGGCGGCTAGCTTGGAGACTGCGTAGGGGGAAAGGGGCCTTGCGGGGAGGTCCTCCCGCTTCGGCAAGACGTCCGTTTCACCATAGACCGACGAGGAGGAGGCGTACACAAACCGGCTTACTCGCGCGTCGACGGCCGCCTTCAAGACGTTCAGTGTCCCTGTCACATTGGTCGAGTTGGTCACGAACGGGTCCTCGACCGACCTCGCCACGCTGACCAACGCGGCTTCGTGGATTACAGCGTCGTACCCCTTGACCGCTTCCCTAACGAAGTCCCGGTTAGAGATATCCCCTTGATGCAATACGAGATTGTCTCTATTCTCAGTTAGGTTGCCCAGGTCTCCCGTCGCGAGGTTGTCAAGGACACCCACGACGTAGCCGTTCTCGAGTAGTTGGTCGACGATGTGGCTGCCGATGAAGCCCGCGTCCCCCGTAACTAAAACGCGATGGATATTGGAAGACATGATGGTTCGCGACACCTCGAACTAGGGGACGTAGATACGCCTTCTCCTCATGTGAAGTTAGGTTCTCCTAAAACTTTGCCGCCTACTAGCATATTTCAATATTCAGTTGATGGCCCACAACACCTGTCGCCTGTGCGTGTCCTCATACGCCATGGCCCGAATGATGCATAATGAAACGCTCGTAGGCGAGAATCGGGAGAACCAAGGACTTGAACCTGCCAAGCCCCGCCAGCGCCGAGCCCAGAGTCTCGATGTCCCCCGGCCCGATGGCCCGGAGGAGAGGCGCCGCCGTGAGGTACGCCGCTGAGAAGGCGGCGATCTCTAGAACCAGCACAAAAACCTCGTTGAAGCCCGACATCTCCAGCGGGAGAACGGCGAGGAACGCCAGGATTGAAGAAACGAGAATGGAGAGTGCGGCCTGGAGGTCCATCCGGGCCTGAAAATACCTTGACGCGAGGTAGAGGCCGATCGCCACGGCGACCATGTTGGAGACGAGGATCGAGTAGATGAGACCGGGAACTCCGAGTCCGAGGCCTATGGCAAGGAGAGGTGCGAGCGCGAGCTGGACACCAGCGCCGGCCACGCTGAAGATCATGTAGAACCTCGGACGCCCCACTCCGTTGAAGAAGGACGGCAGCACTCCAAGGCCGAAGAGGAGGGAGATGTTGGCGAAGGAGAGAAGCACCAGGTAGCCGGACGCGACGCTGTACGAGGGTCCCAGAGGCACGCTGATGATCTGGATCGAGGCTCCCATCAGGAGGAAGATGATGGGGGTGAGCACGAAGGCCATGTACTTGGTGGCGTACGCGAACGCGCGGCTCAGGTCCCCTTTGGTGCCCTCGAGGTGGGCGAACGCAGGAAAGAGAGCCTGGGTCATCGCCCCGGACGTGAGCGTTATTGCAGTCACGAAGTTGCTGGCGGACTGGTAGAACCCGACGAAGCTGTTTGACGCAATCATCGCCAGGATGACCACGACATACTGGGCAGAGATGCTCGCGGCGAACTGCCCTACGAACACCGTTCGCCCATAGGATAGCATCATCCTGACGTCCGAGGTGAAGCCCTCCAACGGACTCGCACTGGCGCTCCCGGTGCTGTGGAGGAGCAGGACCAAGCTCAGGACTCCGGCGAGGCTGACCGAGACGACATAGCCCACCAGCGCCCCGAAGACCGCGAACCCGAGGACGACCAGTGGGACCGCGACGGCCAGCCGGAGAATCGATTGGAAGACGTTGGTGACGCTGATCTTGCCCATGTAGCTCCAGCCAAGCAGGGCCGAGACGCCGGCCTGGAAGACGGCCTGGGCGAGGATCAGGAGGGAGGCGAACTGCACGAGTGAGGTGATCTCGGGCCTGTGCAGGACGAAGTCAGAGAGGAACCCCGAGCTCGCGTATGAGACGCATGTCAGAACCGCGCCGAACAGCAGAATAAAGACCACTCCGTTGATTGTCATCCTCTTGGCGAGGTCCGGTTCCTGCTGCGACAGATGGTAGGCGGCGTAGCGGGTTATCCCGGAGTTCACGCCGAATCCAAGCAGGTTGAGGAGGATGCCGGGAATCAGGACCGCGAGTGAATAGACGCCGTAGTCGCTCGGGCCGAGCAGCCTGGCGATGATGATTATCGCGACAAAGGAGACTGCTGTGTTGAGGAGGTTCCCGGCGAAGAGGGCGAAAGACCCACGCGTGGACCTGCGGGCGATCTCAAGGCTAGACAAGTGTCGGTGGTTTCTCCGGGCTCGCAGTCCGGGCCCCCGCATGACTATTTAGGATTCAACTTCTCCCGCCTGAAGGTTAGCAGATTGCGGCTGCCAGCCAGGGCAACAGCCCCGACGGGTGACCCGTAAGGCACGCCATGGCGATCAGCAGTTCCGGGCAGCGCTCACCCCTGTCCGGCCGCTCGTCGGCCCCAGGGAGAGGACGGCGAGAGGAACAGCCTGGCGGCGCGGCCGCCGCTCACTTCCCGGTCCTGCCGCGCGGACGGCGTGGGGTGCGCAGCCGGATGAACCCGCCCTGCTGACCGATGGAATCAACTTGGATTCTCCCCACCCTCATATGAGGCCCAAGACCCTGCGGCCGAAGCTGCCGGGGTAACGGACCAGATATTCCCTGAGGGTAGCCCGGTTCACCTTCTCAGCGATGTTCCCGAGCACGTCATCCGCGGGAGTCTCTCCGAAGTAGACGAGGTCGATAAGTGTCTTCTCGACATCGGAGACGGGGACGTAGAAGTCCCCGTAGCGCAGGTAGTCGAATCCGAAGAACCGGTCAGGGTCTATCCTGTGGACGACCACGCTGCTCTCCATGAACGTCCTGACGCCGGGCTTTGACCTGCCCGCCGTTACTATGACAACGTTCGTCTCCTGCTCCCAGAGGTCTCTCAGGCTCAGAGCCTCCTGGAGGCCGATGTATGCCGGCTTCAGGGCGAAGACGCTCACGACCGGGTCGTCGTGGACGCTGTACCACCCGCGCTCTATCCTCTTCAGCTCTCCCCTCTTCGCCAGGTTGTGCAGCATCAGGAGAGCGTACCCCCTGTCCTTCACAAGAAGCTCCATGTCCCTGGCCTTGAAGGCGGGGGTGGAACGTGCGAAGCGCCTTGCCTCGTCTAGGTGGACCGCTCTACCCATCTCTCTATCGCCCCGAGCATGACCTCGGCTGAGGGGACGGCCCCCGCAATTATCGTCGCCTTGAGGGTCGCTTCGTCCGCCGGCGCCCGGTACTCCCTGATCATGCGGGCGAGGGGCGCCGTCACCCTGTCCCTCTCCTCAACGCGGTTGAGCAGGAAAAAGATGTCGTAGAGGTCCCTGACCTTCCGTCTCCCCGTGTAGGCGGATGATTTCTCTATGATGAGCTCCTCTGGAGAGAGCGTGTTCACGAGCGCGAAGCTGCCGTCGAGCATCTCATACGGCCGGACCACGCTGGGCGGGGGCGCCCTCTTCGCCGCCTCGAAGCTGACGACGGTCTCGGAGTGACTGAACTTCGCGAACACCGTGCTGGCGGTGGCCTTGAACTTCAGCTCCACCATTCCATTGGCTGCCACCCCTCGCCTGAAGCGCCGAATCTCCTGTTCGCCGCCCGTCGGGAGGTAAAAATCAACATCCTCAGAGAACCGTCCTCCTCGGTAACACCTCCAGATCGCAGTGCCTCCGTGCAGCACACAGTCTGGGAAGATGTCGTACGCCTCGGCTACAATCATGTCCTGCGCGAGTGCAACCGACCGGTGGGTTCTCCTCCTCAACCGGAGCCCGAGTGGGAGCGCTGCCATGAGCGAAGTCAACGTAAATTATATATAAACATAATCTACGTCGATTCAGGTTGGCTGGTGGCCGCGTCGCTGCAAGACCGTCGTGGGCCCGATAAGGCCTCTGGGTCACAGGCGGAGACATCCGTCCGATTCTGCTGCCGCTTGCAGATACAGGTACGAGACCACAGACGGCCACGCCCGGCTCATCGCCCCGAGGACAGCATCCCAATGAATGGGCCGGGATGCGAATAAAGTTTAGAGTCCGTAAAGTTTGCAGGTTTCTTCCGGACCGGAGAGAGTCTCCCCAGCAGCGGTCTCAGCGCTCAGGAGAAGTTACTCAGGAGAAGTTACCCAGGACAAGAGACGAGTACCCGGTGGCGTTCTCAGCCAGGGCCGCGTAGGTCGTGCTGTTCAGCACCAGGAACGAAGGGGCCTGCAGCGCCGGGACGAAGTCAGGGTAGTTCGAGAATGAGGAGAGCGCCATCGGAGCCAGTGATATCGTCTTGACGAGTTTCATGGAAGCGTCATAGACCCTGACTTCGTTCTGGGAGATCGCGAACAGCAGCCCATAGTCGAAGATCAGCCCCGACGCCGGAATGCCTACGTTGTATGTCGTCAACTCCTGGGTGGAGATAGAAATCACCTGGACTTCGTCCGCCTGGGGCAGGCTCAGGTAGATGTTCGAGCCGTCGGTCGCGACCGCCGAGTAGCCGTTCGAGGGGGCCTGTTGGTCGAAGAGGACCTGGCCGGAAGAGGAGACTGCGGTGACGTAGGGGTTGTAGCCCGGCAGTGCCTGTAGTGACGAGACGCTGAGATATGGGGCCGCGAAGAGCGCGACGAAGAGGCCGTCGTTGACGCTGGCGCTCATGAGCTGGGGGACGTACCGCGTGCCCGGGCCGAGCTCGTAGAGCACCCCGCTGTTCGACGGATACCCGAAGCCGACCGAGACGTAGACCTGGCCGTCCGCTATCGGCATGACGTCGGTGACGGACCCCTCGCCAGCATCGAAGACCCAGTCCGGTGTTCCCGATCCGGAGAACGCGTAGACCCGCGCTCCGGAGCTTAGGTAGAACCGGCCGGGTGCGAATGGATTCTCGAAGAGCTGGTTGTTCCCCGAGACGGCGGAGGCGGCCGGCGAGGTCCAGATCGAGCCCAGGGAGTCTGAGGCGGTGGAGAGGACGAACACGTTTCCAAGCGAAGTGACGGCCTCCACCGTGTATCCCTCAGGGACCTTCTCCACCAGCGAGCCTCCGACGTCGACCGCGGCGTCGAGGCGGACGGTCCGGGAGCTGTTCGGCTGCACGAACCTCAGGAACTCGATTGTGGATGTGACTTGGCCGTCGTTTGAGATCGTGAGGTTGGATCCGGAAAGAGAGAGCGATAGGTGCTCGATGCCCTGAAGCTGGTCCACCTGGGCGCTCTGGTCAGACGCCCCCTGGATGCTCTCCATGGCTCCCACCGCCGAGGACCACGTCTGGATGGAGGCCATCGAGAGCAGGAAGATCATGATGAAGCCGTAGACTGAGCTGATTGCCTTCATGGAGAAGGAGCCCGTCCGATTATGTGAACTACCCACGGCTGAAGCTCGTGAGCTTCTTGCTTCCTCGGCCGAACTTGCCCATCCCGGATGACAGACAGAGGTTCCGCCTCAGCACGGGCCTGTTCCAGACCCGCCTTCAGGATGTTCCTTGCAGCGTTCACATCCCTGTCGAGGGTGAGTCCGCACCGGGAACACCGGTGCACCCTCTCATACAGCTCCTTCGGAACCACTTCCCCGCATCCGGAGCATTTCTGCGAAGTCCCCCTGGGATCGACGAGAATCACTCGTCCACCGCGCCTCTCCGCCTTGTAGGCGGTCAACCGGCGCAGCTGCCCCCACGAGGCGTCCATTATTGCCGAGGCGAGATTGCGGTTCCTAACCATGTTCTTGGTTCTCAGATTCTCGAAGACGATGGTCTGATGCTCTTTCGTTATCTTGTCTGAGAGCTTGTGGGCGAAGTCGTCTCTCTGTCTTCGGACAGTCCTCCAGGCCTTCGCGAGCCTGATCCTGGTCTTTTCCCTGTTATTCGAACCGCTTTGTTTCCTCGACAGGTTCCTTTGCAGGGACTTGATCTTGCAAACAGACTTGGCGAGAATCCTTGGATTCGGAATCATTGTGCCGTCGCTCAGGGTCACAAGGTTCGTGACCCCAAGATCGACGCCGATAGCAGGCTTCCCGGGCAGAGCCCTCTCCCGGCCTTCCGGCACTTCGGCGGATATGCAGGCATACCACTGGTCGATGTCCCTGACGATCGTGCACGTCTTCGGCGTCCCCTCGATGGGTCGGTGCACTTTCATCTTGATTGCGCCGATCTTCGAAAGCCTGAGCCAGTTGCCAGCCACTCTGAATCCGCCGTACTGTGGATAGGTGAACGAGCTGTACCTTCCCTTCCGCCTGAACTTCGGATGTTTCGCAATTCCAGCGAAGAATGCTTGGAAGGCCCTGTCCAGCCTGAAGTTGACATCCTGAAGCACCTGCGAGTGGATGGCCCTCAGGAACTTGTTATCGGCTTTCAGCTTGGGGAGGGAGCCCTGGAGTTCCCAGAGACTGGCTCCGTTCTCGTTGCGGTCGGAAAGGAGGGCATTGTAGAGATGCCGGCAGGTTTCAAGTGTGTCGCTGAGAAGACCTTCCTGAGCCTTGGTGGGGTAGATGCGGAACCTGTATGTGAGCATGGGAATGTAAAAGGCCTCAGCATAAAAGCCCCACCAAACTCGCTTTCATCCCACCGCTGAAGCATGTGGGATTTCTCGCTCGCATCCGTTAAGCCCCTGAGGTGGTGCGGAGTGTCCCCTAGGATTCGGAGAAAAAAGAGGAAAAGAAAGCTGTTTGTTTAGGACAGTTTTCTAATCAATATTGCGAGTTCGAGAACTAGGGTTATGACTGCGAGCGCAGCGACAACCAGAATGTAGGTCTGGTCGTTTGAGACGGTCGAGTTCATGTTGCTAACGTTGGTCTGGAGAGTCGCAACGTTTGCGGAGATTCCAGTCAGCCCGTTAACAGATGTCTGTAGACTCGTCACTTCGCCTTGCAGGGTAGTCAAACTGCCTGTGATGGAACTGATACTAGTGGAGAGTGTGTTCACGCTGTTCTGTAGACTTGCGACCGCTGTGCTTGCGCTCGTGGCCGCTGTTGCTGCAGTCTGCGCGTAGTTGGAGATGGTTGCAAGAGAGCCGGAGATGCCTGTGATAGCTGTGTTGAGAGTGTTGCCCCATGTCGTCAAGTTCTTGCCGACGCCCGCTACGCTGCTCGAGAGAGCGGTCATACTCGTCTGTAGGCCAGTTACGCCAGTACCGATACTGGTGATGCTGGTCTGTAGGCCAGTTACGCCACTACCGATAGTGGTTACACTGCCCGTCAGAGTAGTCAGACCGGTCTGAAGAGTTGCCAGGTTAGTGGTGAGTGTAGCTAGGTTCGTCGTCAGTGTCGTGAGCATGCTCTGCGTCGCGACTGGGTTGACGGTGAAGGAGCCTATGTTGGAGGCTGCGAAGGTGCCGTTCGTTGCCGTAGCACCGACCAGGTACACACCGGTTGCGGCGGTTGCTGGAAGTGTAACGCTGAACGCGTACACATCAAGGCCCCCGACGTTAGCAGAGGGTACACGAGTCGCAGATCCAAGAGAGGTCGTTGTTGTCGCACCTGGCGCAAGGAACCATCCAGTGACGGTCGCTGGGCTAGAAGTCCAGACGAAGACGTTCGTGGAGGTTGCGCCAGTTAAGACTTGGCTGGGTGCCACGACTGTCAGATACCCCCCTGTTGAGGGAGGTGGTGTGATAGTCGAGGTGTATGAGAAGGTAGTCGTCCCGGTCGCACCGTTAGAGTCGGTGGCCGTGATGACATATGTTCCGGTTACCCACGCAGAGTTGCCGCCTGCGTTCGTGGCGTACGAGAAGGTTCCAGTCCCTGTGACTGAGACCGTCTGTGCGTCAAGAACGTTGGAGGAACCCACCTGGTTCACCGAGATGAAGACGTTGTCTGGAAGTGTTGGGGTTGGGGAGATTGTGCCACTGATCGTGTAGATTGCTTGACCCGATAACGGCGCACCGGACGCAGGGCTCGAGAAAGTGATCGAGCCCGTCGCCGCGGCCGCCGCGAGCGGGGACAGCATCAGTGCCACGAGGAGTGGGATTGCGAGGAATTGGAGTCTCATGCTCTCACCTAGGTCGTTACCAGTGTGATGCCGGTTGTTGGTGCGGAGACCGCCTGGTTAGAGGTGGTCACGGCCGCGAATGTGACGGTGTACGATCCTGCCGGGATGGTCTGCAAGTCAATGCAGAACACTGGTGCTGTTGCGCCTGCCGCCAGGGTTACTGTACCGTCTGCCACGTAGATGCTGGTTCCGGACTTGAAGGTTGCGTATACGACGAGGGTCTGAGCTATGTTCCAACCGTTGGTTACGGTCACAGTGACACCCTTGTAGGCGCCATTGATTCCGTAGGTTGCAGTTGCTGTGTTGAAGGTGACCGAGTCGGCGAACGACACGGTGATGGTGAGTGTCTCACTTGCGGTGCCGGCCACGCCCGCGAGGGTGCTACCGGTGACGGTGAGAGTTGCTGTCTGAGAGGTAAGACCGCATATCGTAGCAGTCAGAGTGCTTGGAGAACCAAGCGTCTGAGTGCCAGTGAATGCGATGTTAGCCGGTGAGACTGCGACTCCGCCGAATGTCGCTGTGAAGGCACCTGTGCCCGTTGTGGCGGTGTTGAAGTCGCCCGCTGCCGTTGTGATGGTCACAGCCATGCAGCCGTTGTTGCTTGTTGCGGAGGCGAAGGTGAAGGTCGGAGCCACAGAGTCAACGAGGACTCTGTAGGAGGCGGACACAACTGTGTTCGACTTGGAGTCCGTTGCGTTGAACATGATCGTGGACAGGCCCGTAGCAAGTGTCACTGGGACGCTCCAGACAATCTTGCTGCCCGATGCAACAGAGAACTGGACCCAGGGGTTGCTGTTCACCTTGTACCCCATCGTAGAGATGGTGACGGGGGAGATGATGGATGGATACCCAAGCGAGACGTTGGCCTTGCCTGAGAAGGTGACGAACGGTGAGCTGGAGTATATGACTCCGCTGACCGGTTTGGGTGAGGTGACGCTGAGTGTTGGGATTGGGCTGATTGTCGTGACTGTTATGGCACCTACGACCTGCACACCGTTGATGACAGCGGTGGCCGTCACTGTAGACGCTCCTAGTGTTGTTGGGAGAGTCCAAGCGACTGGTCCGAAGCTACCAAGGCAAGACCCAAGAATGCCGGTCTGGTTGGTTGAGCTACAACCACTCGACAGGTAGATGTTGGTCGCAGAGAGCAGACCGCCGCCCGATACGCCAGATGCGGCCATGTTGATCTGTATCTGCTGGAGGAGGGCGTTGATCACTATGTTGCCGTAGGCATCCGTAAGGATGGCGTCAACGTAGAGGGTCGCTCCTGCTGTGGCGAAGTTGGTTGATGGGCCAGATTGACCCGCGACTTGACTATCGAAGAATGTCGCATAGAGCTGGAACTTGGCTGCGGCTCCTGGACCGGTTGTGATTAGGTTGGCTCCTGTGTTGATTGTGAATGACTGGGGGCCTGAGTTCGCTGGTGTGGATATCGTCGCGTTCATCTCAACGGCAGCGTGAAGCTTCGGAGAGATGGTGAACGCTGAGCCGAAAGTTCCCGAACTGTTTGTCACTCCGCTTATGGAGGACAGGCCGTTCGAGAAGGTTCCGGTGTATCCTAGGGATGTGGATGGACAGCTAGAAGGAAGGTCGACACAGACCTGTATCTTTATTGGAACACCCACCTGAACCACACCGAGAAGTACCTCAATGTCCGCAGTCGTTCCTGCTGCAACGGTAGCTGCGGTGTTAGGATACTTGAAGATCGCTGTGGTTGCGAATGTTGAGGTCTGGAGGAACCCTGTTGTCCCACTCACGCTGAACCCTGTGCCCGTCAGTGTTGCACTCATCTGGCCTATCGAGCCGAAGACTCCTGACTGGGAGTACTGTGGCGCGCTGCCGAGGTTGGTGCCGGTGTTGTACTGACATAGACCCGCTCCTGCAGTGATGGTGCAGGTGGTGGTGGTTGTGGTGCCGTAGAGGAAGCCGTTAGCGGCTGTCAATGTCCCGCCGGTTACTGTAGCACCCGCAGGGTTACCGAACTGGTCGGTCGCCGAGAAGGTGATAGTCGATGCCGGTACGTTGGCGTAGTTCACGCCACTGATTGGGACATAGGCTGAGACGTACTCCGTTGCTGGGAAGGTTCCGGCTGAATAGTAGAAGGTGACCTTCGTGGCTGCGGCTGGGAGTGTGGTGATGGTGGCCGATGCGCCTGTTAGTACGCCGATGCCGCCACCGATGGTTCCCTTGACTGTCGTGGTGTCAGTTGCGTAGTTGCTTGGCTGGAAGGTTGAGGTGACCATGCCGGTAGAGCCTGTGAAGCCTGAGGTCGGCGAGAGGCTGGTTGTGAAGCCGGTGTGAGGAGTCCCTGTCGACTTGAAGGTGACAGGCACGCCAGGTTGGCCGGAACCATCACTTACTGTGATGGTCAGCGGAGCCGAACCTGCGACGTAGGTCGTCGAACTGGTCGTGGATGTCACGAGGGTTGTCCCTGCGACATCATATGCAGTCCACACTGGGCCGGGGTATGAACCCGGGGCTGAGCCTGCGTCGATGATCGTCGTTGTGAATGTGCCAGTTGGTGGAGCAGCCGTCGCTGGTGATAGTGTGTTGGCCGTTATGGTTCCGAGCGTCACCATGTCGGAGAAGCCTGGAGCGATGCCGGTACTTACACCAGCTATCGTGAAGGTCTCTGCGGAGGCTGTGGCAATTGACTCAGAGTTGAGGTAGGTACCTGGAGCGCCAGTTGACGCTGTGAACACGAATCCCGAAGGCGCGAAGATCGTAACCGTTGTTATCGAATACGAATTCGTGATGGGGTTGGTGATCGTCAGCGTCGTGCCGACTGTAGGGGTAGCAACGATGTATGCGGTGTAGTTCGTCGAAATGGTTGGAAGGCTAGCGTCCTGTGTTGCATGTACTGGAGCCGCGAGCGGCACCAGAAACAGCATTCCTGACAGTGCTAGCAATGCTAGTATAGTTCCCGAACTGAATTTGTTGAAATACATCGAAGATGTATTCATTATTTTCGAGAGGGGGGTCTCTCAATTAGTATATAAAGAGGGTGGACGAATTGTCTACAAATCAGACCATTCTACGGTAAAAGGAGGCCATTTAGCCTCAAAATATCCATGTTGGCTCGATTATCCGTAATAATTCATTCCCGGTCTCCCACCGCTCTGAGGGGAGCGAGGCGTGGGAGTCACCAAATCCACCATTTTTACGTGGTAACGTGAATTAGGTACCAAGCCGGCGAAGAAGGGAACCGGTGCTAGCTGGGAGACTTGGTGGTGGCTAATTGACCTGGACTGTCAGGGTCGAATTGGTCGAGACTGACGAGAACTCGTAGCTCCCGATGGAGGGAAAGATGTAGGTGTACGACTCTCCCGGAGTGAGAGTCAGCTGGGAGAACGGTCCTCCGGTGAACGCCACCGTGGAGCCAGAGGGGTTCGTCCAGACCACGGGTGTGACGCCATGCAGGACGGCGACGCTAGTCAAGTTGAATCCGCTCTGGGTGACCTTGACGAACTTCGTGGCGGGCTGGTACAACCCGACGGCGTACGTCGTGTGGCCGGGGGTGACCGCGACGTCTCTGGAGGAGGGCGGGTAATAGTACTCTATCGTGCTGAAGGTCGCGACGTAGTTGCCCTGGCCCACTGAGATTGTGGTGGGGGTGGTGTACTCCTTCCCGTTGACCGTGACCGCCACCTGAAGCTGGGGACAGTTTTCTTGGAGCTGGACACAGCTCGCGTCCTGGGCCTGGACGATGAGGGTACCTGGAGAGTTTAGCTGCACAAAGGCGTAGATGCCGATCACTATAATCGCTATTGCGGGCAAGACGAACATCAGCTTGCCGACAGTCCGATTGTAGCGGCTCTTCCTCCTCATCGGTTCCTCGCCCCCTCCTGGTGGATTGATTAATATTCTGGAGATGATGCTTGACCAGTATTAGTCGAGGCCGAAGCCAGGGGCGGACCGATCCGCGGCTCCGTCTGACGCGAACCGAGACTTGGATCAGTCCAGCAAGGTTGCGAGAGAGGCCGCGACTCTCATCACGCCGTCCGGCCAGGTTTGATGACATTAATCGCACACTCAGAGGAATCGGTCAGCAGAAGCTACTGGATGACCCTCACCTTCATTGGATGGACCGCGTTGAAGCCATACTGGTAACTATTCTCGAAGGGCTCCGTAGGTTGAACGTTCCCTAGGCTGTCGGTCGCCCTCGCCGATATCATCGTATCTCCAACCGTCCTTGGGACCCACGGGAAGGTCCAGCTAGTCCACGAGTACCTTGATGTCCTGCTGGCGATTCGCGCATCGCTCCACCTGCCGTCGACCCCCACCTCGACACGCACTATCCGGCCGTTCCCCGACCAGGCCTTTCCTGAGATCGCCATGGACTGTCCGACGCGCACGCTCTCTCCTCCGCATGGAGATGTTACCAGAGATTTTACCCGCATCGCTCTGACCGGGGTCGATCCTCGCTCTGTGACGTAGATGTACTTCCTTGTGTTGAAGTGCGTCTCGAGCGGGGGTCCTGACAGCACCCGAACTGACCGCACCCTCTTCTGTCCTGGGTGCAAGACTACGGTCGACCGCGATGTGAACGCGGCTCGAAACATCGCGGCGAAGGGAGGGGTGAGGTTCGCCCCCGAGGGCCCTGCAGGTGAAGCGATGGTACAGGAACCCTCGAGGCAGGAGAAGGAGGCAATCCTGAGAGTCGATGCAGGGAAGTTAGCTGACGCGAAATCGTGCATAATCCTGAACGATTTCCGGCGAAATAGAACCGAAAAGCAAAAGACGTATATAGAACGCGTGAATTAATTGCAACTTAAGTGGTTCCAAATGGGAAAACTTGACGAAGTCGACATGAAAATACTGGGCTCGCTCTACCAAGACGCGTCGGTCTCGATCCCGACGCTGAGCAAGAACCTGGGTCTGAATCTCTCGGTGACCTACAGCAGGATAAAGCGCCTCTCGAAGCGCCAGATAATCAAGCAGTTCACGATCATCGTCGACGAGGACAAGCTCGGACTTCCCGCCTCCGCCGTCGTGGGCGTGAACTTGGACCCGAAGCAGCGGGACCAGGCGCTCTCGGAGATAGCGAAGCTGGACCAGGTCAGGGGGATACAGGAGGTCACGGGCAGGTTCGACGCTTTCGTCACCGTGAGGGCCAGGACGATCGAGGACATCTACAAGATAGTGGCGGAGAACCTCGGGAAGGTCCCTGGCGTCAACCAGGCTGAGACGTTCATACAGGTGGAGAAGATACGGCCGGTCGTCAAGTTCAGAATCGCAGACGCACCCGTGAACTGAAATTCTTTATAGTGCGGGAGGCCGCGCCGCGAAACAGTTGGATCCCTTCGTCTTAGTCGACCAGGCGGTCGCGCAGGGCGCGCTGAAGCCCGCGGTGGCGAAGAAGGTGAAGGCGAAGTCGAAGAACATCGTCGCCGCGGTCGCGAGAGTGGAGAGGGCTTCGGGGCTGGCGTATCCGCCTTACTATGTTGAGCCCTCTCTTCCCCTCGCTACGACCTCGGTCGAGTTCGGAAGCGTCGGCGCGCTCTATGCGAGGGTCATACCGGCGAAGTTCGAGGGGAGGCTCACCATAATAGTGCAGTTCACTGC
>Ga0182014_10000698_pt1 | contig 45557 bp, 39 predicted proteins | sample 612S2DmetaG_FD_120489 | JGI IMG/M metagenome (GOLD analysis project Ga0182014, IMG submission 120489) | Permafrost microbial communities from Stordalen Mire, Sweden - 612S2D metaG | ecosystem: Environmental > Terrestrial > Soil > Wetlands > Permafrost | place: Sweden: Stordalen | collected... | reverse complement strand
TGCACATGACGGGTACCCCTGTTGTGCTTCCATATTACGGGATCACATTCTGCACACCGCAGGATACCCGGGGGTGATGCCACTTCTAACAATTCGCCAGGTAACCCGCTGAGGCGGTCCCGGAACTGGTTCGCCAGGCACAGGCACTGGGCAGCCTCCACCGCAGAATTCCCCAGTTGGGACGCGCAGCCAGCAAGCGAGTGGAACTACGGTCTCGCTGTCGATCCCACGAAGATCACCGAACAAGTGCATTTCGAGCGCAAAACCATGACACCTGATCCGTGGGTCAATCCACCGGTCACGCTCAGCGCTCCTGCGCAGCTTATCGAATCGTGGACACTTGCGGAGGTTCTCGCCAAGCCCGATATTGCAGCAGAAGCACCTCAGCAGCATTTCACGCCGCCGCTTCCTGCTGCCGATGCCCGCCAGACCGCCCAACCAGTGGAGCAGGTGACCCTCGTTCCCTATGGCTCGACCCATCTGCGTCTAACCATCTTCCCTAACCTTGGAGAACAGGCGACAAACTGAGTACCCCGTCCGAGCGTGAGCCAAGACGCCGCTCTAATCGAGCCATTAACTCGGTGGCTCCTCTACGCTGGGCGGACCGCCGTGGAGCTGGGAGGGGTGCAGGCGCTCTCGCTGGGCTCTCGGGCAAGGGTGCGTACCTGTCGCGCTTCCCACAGCCTGTAGTTCCCACTGGGCTATGAACCAAAAACTCAATGCCCTGTATCCGCTGGAACCCCTATGGACAGAGGGTCAAGGATACCCCGGACACTCACCCGCAGCATCTCCGGGTTACGGCGAACGTTTCATTCGAGTAATTGCTCTGCGGTCAGCAAAGCCAGCCACGAAGATGCAACTGTGAGACGCAGCCGCTTCGGCAAAGGGTTTGTCGTACGCCGCCGTGAGGGCGAAAAACCGGGTGCTAGACCCTCACCCCCTGTCTTCGGGCGCGTCCTGGTGGCTTGTAGGAGACCACTCTTTTGGGAAAAGGTCTCCGAAGAGCCTAAAACAGGGGATTTGGAGCGATCTGCCTATCCCCTGCGAGGTGTCGTCAACGGCTGCTGAGGCCCGTAAACGATGAGAGTGCGCAGCCGGGGTACCGCGATTCCACGCACGGCGTGTGCTGGGTACCGTCATGCCACCGGCCGATACCTCCACTACCGGATCAAGAACTGCAGGTGGGTTCGTGAGAAGTCGCAGGATTCTGCGCGGTCAGGGCGTAATCTTCTTACATGCCGCTAGGTCCGAGCCTGATTTTCGACAAGTCGTCGCTCGAAAGCCTCAATCTCGACGAGGCTGTGCTGATGGACAACTTTTATATGTCCACCATTACTCCACTGTACTTCGTCGAGTGCCTGGCTGACCTCGAAAAGCATCTTAGGAGCAACAGTACCCCTGAACAGCTTGTCGGTTCGCTTGCCGATCGAACGCCAGAATCACAGTCCTATCCAAACATCCACCACATGAGTAGTGTCCTAATTTGAACTGTGCTTGGGGTACAATTTTCGCTACGAAAGCACCGGTCCGGCAAACACACTATGACGATCATGCCAATGCAGCAGGTGATGATGATGGCGAGCGCAATACTTTCTCAAGGCAACGAGAACAAACCAGATATTCCATCCTTAAGCGAGCGCGTTGGCCGGTTAACCCATGCGGTTGATTTCTGGAACGGCTGGATGGTTGCCGGATTGGTCATAGCGGCTATAGCTGCTCTGTGGCTGGCAATCACCACCAGGCTCACAATTGTCAGACAAAAGGAACTTACCGTAGCGCAAGGAGACCTCGACTCTGCCAAAGAAGGACAATTGCAAATCCAATTAGCGGCAGCTAATCTGAAGCGCGTTGAACTCGAAAACAAGATGGTGGATACATTCGGGCCGAGGCAATTAACTGCATCGCAATCCGCAAGCATTGAGACAAAGTTGGCTGGACTTAAAGGCGCGAAGATTGATGTATACGTCTTAGCTCTCGGGAATCCATATAGTCGCACGGAATCCGACGATTCCAAGAAATTCGGGGTCGCTCTCGTCCGCACGCTTCGATCGGCGCATATGGATGCCGAAGGCTGGCTATTGGAATCTTGCAACGGTGGATCAGTTTCAAACCTAGTCGTAAGCGTAACCGGAAACAGCAGTGATGACCGAAAGATCGCATCGCAGGTACTCAATGCATTCCCGCCCGAGGTCGGCCTGTACCCCGAGGTCCAGAACGAATCTCCCTCCACGGTATGCACGAGGTTCTCAGACCTCGACGAAACAAGGCCAAATAAACGCAATCACGATGCCACAATTAGCATCGCAGTAGGCAGGAAAATTAGCCCGCTTTTGACACGCGAAATGTTGGAACCGGATGATGAACAGAACAAACCGTGACTCCAATGTGGTAACAGCGAAGGAAAAGAAAATTAGGACACAACCGCACTGCGGCCCAGATAGAATGTGATTCTCAATTCGCTATACACATGGGACTTCTCGCGCGTGGTCATGCCCGTTGAAATTCTCAAGGGTCATCTGCCGATCTGGTTGAACCCCTTCTTGGTATTACTAACCATTAGTCGAACTAATTAGCCACGGCTGCGCCGGCGCACTTGCTATGATCGCATTGGATGCACTGACTCAAGGCATCGGCCACGCTACTGCAAGGTGGGCAGGCTGCGTCGGTGGGATTAGCCGGGTAGGGTTGCCTACCTGGCTCACCAGCGAGGGCGTCTGGAGGCGCAGGCGCGGCGGCGACCCTCCACTAAGTTAACGGTGATCGCAATGAGGATTAATCCTGTATGAGGAGTGTTATAGTTTGTCTGGCTGGGAGGGGCTCCTTCGAGACGTAAGTCGAGGAGGGTGCCCTGCTCTTTCCTCCTACGTAGGAGGAGGAAAGGTGCTGTTGCTTTGAGGGAAGTCTCCGGAGGAGATTTGGTGGCTGGCTAACCGAACGAAGTGAGGTTGGGGTTCTGGCCCCGCGCACGCGGGTAGTACCCACCAATAGTATTCTTTCCCTGAGTACACCCCTGAGTAAGATACCTTGTCTACTTGACATGACTTTTTATCTACTTGACATGACTTTTTATCAAGTAGACATGACTTTTTATCTACTTGATAAAAACATGATCCGGATGCACCCCGGAACCGCTCCGGATACACTCCGGATACACGGCCTCTTCTCGAAAATCTCTGGAAGCCGCATGAATACAGGCGATTTCTAATTATTCCGGATACACATTTTGCGATTTCAGATGAGGGTTAGATTACAGTCAGATGAGGGTCAGAATAGGGTCCTCCTCTCGACAGGCCCTGAAACATGCATGGATACTGGTGGTTTCTCATTATTTCAGATTTTACGAGCATAGAGTAAATGCTCCATCAAATGATCCATAGGATAACTGGCCCTCTGGTGACTTATGGATCATGTGATGATCAGCCGGATGAGCGGGTAACCTTTCAATTAAGTCAAACAATTCGCTCCCTAAAATAAATATTCCGAAAAACCCGCGAAATCCCCGAATTGTCAGTATTACGTATTAGTAGTCAATGTTTAGGAGGAGTTCCTATGCACATCGAGACAGTTGAGCCGCCGCTGCGCTCTGATCATATATCGGGCAGCTACAAAGGGAGGTATGCAGAGTTGATTGCAGCCTTACGCGCTCAGGAAGAGGGGAGTTGGCTGCGCATTGCCCTAGCTGAGATCGGCGGTGTACAGGCCACCACAAAGCGCACTACGATTATTCTGACCGCCCAGACGGCCGGCGTCCGGGTCAACACCCACATCCTTGGCGCCTATCTGTTCGTGCGCCGGCAACCTGCGACCATCGCACGGCTGGAGCAGTAATCATGGGCGCCTGGGACCTGGTTAACGATGTGACTCTCACGCTGCCCCTGTTCCACGACCGGGTACCGTGGATCGACAAAAAAACGGGGGTGCAGAAATACCGGCGCGGCAAACCACTGACGCGATGCGCCCTGGGGGAGGGCATGGGACTGAGGGAGTTCCTGGTCTGGAGAGAAATCTCATCGTTCGAGACAGTGTCGATCATTGCCGACATCAAAGCCGGTAAAATCAAGGACGACAGCGCGGATGGGTTGGAGGCCCGTTGCTGGGCCGGCGCACCGTGGCTGGGGTACCAGGCAGGGATGAGTACGACGGATGCTTACCGGGCGATCGACACGCTCACCGAGTTGGGATACCTGGATGCACCGGTGAAGCGGCGTTACCGGGATCACCTCCGTCATTACCGGCGAGTAAATAAAGCGAGGTTGGCAGAGATGCTGGCCAGCCTGAAGGCAAGCAAAGAGGCATGGGAGACTGTCCAACCTAAGGACGACAAGGACGACATCATCCCTCCAGAGGTAGAGGGACTAACCGGCGATGAGGACGAGTATGTCCCACCCGTTTGGTGGGACGACGAGGAGGCGGCGTAGGCGATCAATCACGCGCACGCCAATCACCGATGGACAGACATCACGACCTACTCGGATACAGAGCGGCAGGTTTATTGCTTCGACTGCGGCGTAACATTCGCTGATGGCCCGGTTGAGCGGGTCATGACGGAACCGTTGGAGAGCCGGGCGCAGCAAGTTGCCCGGAAACTCGCGTTTTAATGCGCGATTTTTCGCCGGCGCCATAATTGAGGAACCATGACCGACAAGTACGCTGCCCTGACCGCCAAAGTTGCCGCCATGAGCGATGAACAGCGCGAAGCACGCGTGCTTGAACTTGCGCCCACCACACTGACTCCAGAGACGTCCCAAGAGTTTATCAAGCTCATTCTTGGCCCCAATGCCTCCGTCGCCGAGGGTAATGAAATAAATCCAAAATAAAACCCGTGAAAATCCCTTCCCGCCTGTAGTACCGGGTATGGACCACGTCGCGGACACGTTATTGGAGAAACACTATTCCCCGAAGGACATCCAGAAGATGTGGGGTTGGAGCGATGACTTCGTCCGCGACCTGTTCCAGGACGAACCCGGCGTTTTGGTGGCCAGCCGGCCCGAGACGCTTCACAAGCGATCTTACCGGAGCCTCAGAATTCCAGAGTCCGTTTTGCTGCGCGTCGGGAACCGATTACGAAATAAATGATAAAATGGGAATCAGTTCACAGGATAAGTGAGACCACTGGATACCCTTTAGCCCACCCCTCACCGGGTGGGCTTCTCTTTTGTAGGAAAACTGTAGGACAGGCCTCACGATCAGAGCGTTTTTCACGTTCATAGCGTTCCCGGCGGATCATAAGAATCAGTAAGTTACTGATTCTAAAGGGAGCATGAAGAATCGGTGGCATCTTCCTCAAGGATACTGTGCGATGCCACGTCCGGTTTGCGGCCGAGGTGTTGGCGCGGTGTAGACTTGGCGATTCACAGGCAAAGAGGAGAATGCAGCCAATGAGCATGTTCGCCACCTTCGGCCAGAGCATTGATTCCACAGGCCGGAAGGAAAACACCCTGCACAAGCTGGAGAGGATGAATAAGGCGCTGCGCCACGAGGAACCGGATCGCGTGCCCATCAGCGACTTTTTCTGGGGCGACTTTACGCGGCGCTGGCGGAAGGAACTGGGCCTGCCGGATGACGCGAATCCGTACTACTACTACGACTTGGACTGGATCTCGACGGTGCCCAACATGGATCCGTGGATTCGCCCCTTTGAGACGATCCGCGAGACGCCGGAAGAGGTGGTGGTAAAGACCGGCTTCGGAGCCATCCTGCGCAAACAATTCGAGTTTCCCATGCCGGAGATGCGCGCGTGGGAGATCGATACATTTGAGAAGCTGGAGCGCGCAGAGTTTGATGACCCGCGGGACAGCAGGCGTTTTTTCGAGGGCGGGGACAACCAGATTGCCGGAGTTGGCGATGGGTTTGAGCGCAATTCGCCGGCGTGGATCGATACGGTGAAGTCGCTACATCCCGACTTTCCGGTTTATGGCAGCATGATCGAAGTAAGCGAGTGCCTGACGCGTCTGATCGGCCAGGAGAACGCCATGCTGTGGATGGGCGAGTTTCCGGAGCGCATGGGTATGGTGGCCAACCGCATTGGCGCGTATTACGTGGAATGCGCCAAGGCTGAGATCGACGCGGGCAAGGGATTGCTGGATGGGTTCGTGATCTGGGGCGATGTGGCCTACAAAAAAGGGATGCTCTTTTCACCGCGCTATTGGCGGCAGTACTTCAAGCCGTGGGTGGCCGAGATGACGGAGTACGCGCACGCGAATGGTTTGCCGGTGATTTATCACGGGTGCGGCAACTGCAAGGCGATCTTCCAGGACTACGTCGAGATCGGAATAGATGCCTACAACCCGCTGGAGGCGAAGGCGGGGATGGACTGCGTGGAGCTGCGCCGCCAATACGGCCACGGGATGGGATTCTGCGGCAATAGCGAGATGCAGGTTTGGGAATCCGGCGACCACGACGCGATCCGGCGCGAGGTGCTGCGCAAGCTGAATGCGGCGAAAGGCGGCGGTTATATTTTTCAATCCGACCATTCTGTCAGCAGCGGCGTGTCGGGCCCGACCTACGACTTCATCGTGAAACTGGTGCGTGAATTCGGGGACTATCCGATTGAACTTCCGGCGGAGTTCGACGAGAGCATGTAGGGCTGGGACGATCCATTTGCCGGTTAACGCCGGGAGGCATGCGAGTAGGCCCGGTTTTGCCGATAAACTGGGAGAATGTTGGACTACGAAATCTCTCCGGCCGATGCGGCGGCGCTGCTCAGAGAAAACAAGGTGCGGTTTATCGATGTGCGCGAGCCGTGGGAGTTTGCCACTGCCCGTATTGAGGGCAGTGTGCCGATGCCCATGGGTGACGTGGCCGCGCGGGCTCACCAGGAACTGGACCCCGACGAGCGCCTGGTCATTCTTTGCCATCACGGCATCCGCTCAATGAACGTGGCCGTGTGGCTGCGCGGCCAGGGCTTCGAGCAGGCGCAGTCTCTGCGCGGCGGCATCAGCGCATGGTCGGCGGAAGTAGATCCGGCGGTGAAGCAGTACTGACGATTGCGGCGGGCGCGGCGCAGGGCCTCTACGGTCTATACTCTCTTCTGTCTGATTTTGAAGGGAGCTTTCCTATGTCTTCGCCGGCAATTGCTTTTGCCCGCCAGAATTATCCCCGTTTTCTCGATGAATTGAAGGACTTGCTGCGCATTCCCTCGATTTCAACCTTGCCCGAGCACAAGGGCGACTGCCGTCACGCCGCCGATGTACTGGCTGCCGAACTGAAGCGCATCGGCATGGAGAATGTGCGCCTGATTGAGACGGAAGGCAATCCGCTGGTGTACGCGGACTGGTTACATGCAGCGGGCAAGCCCACGGTGCTGTGCTACGGCCACTACGATGTGCAGCCTCCCGACCCGCTGGATGAATGGCATACGCCGCCCTTCGAGCCAACCGTGCGGGACGGCAACATCTACGCCCGCGGCGCGGTGGACGACAAAGGGCAAGTGTGCGCGCAGGTGAAGGCGCTGGAGTCGCTGCTGGCTACCAAGAAAGCCCTGCCGTTGAATGTGCGCGTGCTGCTGGAAGGCGAAGAAGAAGTGGGTGGGGAGGGAATCGCGAAATTTGTGGCCTCAAAACCGGCGGAGTTGAAGGCGGACTTTGCCCTGATCTCCGATACCGAGCTGTTCGCTCCCGGTTTGCCAACCCTGTGCGTGGGGCTGCGGGGGATGATCTACACCGAGATCGAGGTCCGCGGCGCAAAGACCGACCTGCATTCCGGCATGTACGGAGGTGCGGCGCCGAATCCATTTTTCTCCCTGGCGCAGATACTGAGTGAGCTCAAGGACAAGGACGGGCACATCCTGATTCCCGGCTTCTACGACGACATCATTCCTCCCAGCCCGGAGGAGCTTGCGGCCTGGCGCAGCCTGCCCTTTGACGAGGAGCAGTACCGGATTTCAGAGGTTGGCGCGCGGCAACTGGTGGGCGAAAAGGGCTACAGCGTGCTGGAGCGCACGTGGGCGCGGCCGACGCTGGACGTGCACGGCATCCCGGGCGGCTTTACGGGCGCGGGGGCGAAGACGGTGATTCCCGCCAAAGCGGTGGCCAAGGTGTCGATGCGCCTGGTTCCAGGCATGACGCCGACCAAGGCCTATGCGCAGTACAAGAGCTACGTGGAGAAGATTGCTCCCGCGGGCGTGGATGTGGAAGTGCGGCTGGTTCACTCTGGCGAGCCTAGCCTTATCCCCGTGAACAACCCTTACATCCAGGCGGCAACACGTGCATTGCACGAGGTTTGGGGCAAGGACACGGTCTTCATCCGTTCGGGCGGTTCCATTCCTATTGTGGGCGACTTTGCCCGTCATCTGGGCATCCCCAGCGTCATGATGGGCTTTGGGCTGCCCGACGACAACCTGCATGCTCCCAATGAAAAGTTTCACCTGAAAAACTTCGAACTGGGCATCGAGTCGTTGATTCGGTTTATGGAGGAGACTGGACGTTGAGCCGGCCGGGAGTGTGCCCGGAAGCCAATGCGGCCGGGTTTGTTCTGGCCGGGGGGCAGTCGACTCGTATGGGTGCGGACAAGGCCCTGATTCAACTTGACGGCCAGGCCCTGGTGGTGCGGGCTCTCAATACTGTGCGGGAAGCGGGCCTGACGGCGTCGATTGCCGGGGCCCGCTCATCGCTGACGAACTACGCGCCGGTAATCGAGGACTGCGGCCAGGGTCCGTTGAGCGGAATTTGCGCGGCCCTTGCGTCGAGTTCCGCCCAGTATGCGGTTTTCTTACCGGTCGACCTGCCTCTGCTTCCCGCATCTCTCCTTATGTTCCTTTTGCGTCACGCCCAGGTGACGGGCGCAGCGGTTACGGTTCCCTCGGTCAACGGATTCGCACAAACCTTTCCGGCGGTGGTGGACCGGGCCTCTCTGGGAACGCTTCAAAGCAGCCTCACGGAAGGAGACGGCGGCTGCTTCACTGCCTTTCGGGCAGCCGCCGTCCAATTGGACATGCCGTTCTCGGTGGTTGCGGTCGAGCTGCTGGCGCAGTGCGGCCAGGTAAATCATCCGGACAGCTTGCCCGCATCGCTTTGGTTCCTGAATGTGAACACTCCCCAGGATCTGGAGCGTGCTCAAACTCTGCTGGAAACCCGTCATCAGGTAAGCTGAATCCAGGAAGATGGCCGATAGCTTGTCCAATCCGGGATTTCCCGAAATGCTGCCCGAAGCACTTGAGCTGGCGCGGGAAAAGGCGCCGTCTAATCGAGCGCCCGAGGACACTGTTCCCATGATCTCCTTCAACCACGTCTCCATGTGGTTTGGGGATCACAAAGTACTGGACAACGTGACCTTCAAAGTGAACCGCGGAGAGACACTTTGCATCCTGGGCAGAAGTGGAGTGGGGAAGTCGGTGGCCCTGCGCATTCTGATGGGCTTTCTGAGACCGCAAGTGGGGTCCATCCTCGTTAATGGCGAGGAGATCAACGGCCTGAGCGAAGAGGGAATGCAGGAGGTCCGCAAGCACATCACGATGGTCTTCCAAAACGGCGCGCTCTTCGACTCCCTTACGGTGCGAGAAAACGTGGCGTTTCCGCTGCGCGAGCGCGGCGGTCTCGACGAGGACCAGGTGCAGCAGATAGTGGAGCGTCTTATCGGCATGGTCGGCGCCGAGGATGTAGAAGACGACTTGCCGGCAAGCCTCTCGACCGGACGCCGCAGGGCTGTAGCGATTGCCCGGGCCCTGGCTGCGCAGCCGGAGGTGGTCTTATACGACGAGCCGACCACCATGGTGGATCCCCTGATCGCCCGGCGGCTCGGGGACATCATTCAGCGGCTCAAGCATCAGCTGGGGTTTACCAGCATCGTGGTGACCCACGATATGCGCTTTGCGGAGAGACTTGCAGACGTGGTGCTGTTTCTGCACCAGGGACGGAGCACATTCTTCGGCCCGCTTGCGGCTTTCATGGCGTCTACCGATCCTCAAATCCAGCAATTCCTGACGCTGGATGCCTATGTGTTACCTTCGGCGTAATTATCAATGACTACTTAATCGGGACCAGACCGGAATTTCCTTGCCATTGATTCGCAAATCGAGCCATTCTCTAGCTGTTACTAACTCCCCCCTGGCCTTAATTGAGGGGTGTCATCTAATTTTTGGGTTGGAACTGGCCGTAAACAGTCGCAAAGTGATTGAACTGCTTTTTTCATGAGATTTCAACTGATCGGGAAGTGAATCGGGAGTTCGGGGTATTGGGTGCAAATGCAACTTTGGGGTTATGTACAACTTTGGTAACCAGAGCTTAACGTGAGCCAGCGAGGCTGAGTTCTTGAGGCTTAGTCACCCGGCGACCGCAACCAAAATGTGCAGAAGAATGCAGGCTCCACGGATGCAAGAAGCGTCAATTGCGGCTGAAGAGGCGCGAGGCAAGTTTCGGACTGCCTGGCACCTACAACTCAGTTCGCGATCAGGCATCCAACAATATGTCAGGCTTAACGCATCAGACATGGGGGCATGGGGGCTTCCTGCTGTTTGCCGGCTTCACCCAAGAAAAGGCACCTCCACTTTTTCGTCTGTTTTTTGAACTCTTGAGGTCTGCGAAGGCATATGGCAACATCCGATTTCTGGCAAAGGATATCCGCCACGGTTTCATCGTCCCCGGAGTGGGGGGGTGAAGCCGTGGGAAACTTTGCGCGCCGTTCCCAAGGCACGACAAAGCTTTGGATGTTTCTGGATGCGATTACTGTACTGGTGTCCGCGGTTGTGGCAACAACGTATGAGCGGCACCTGACGCCGCTGTTGGGGGCAAGGGCGTTTTACCGCGGGACGTTGTTCCATGGGCGCTCAATGGGCGTGCTGCTCGCTCTGCTGTTTGGATTCACCATTGCGCTGATCATTACGAGCCGCCGGATGCATCTCTACTTTCCGATGCGCATCACGAGCCTGCTCAATGAGCAGCGCCTTAGCGTGCAGGCCTGTTTTACTTCAGGTCTGTTGCTTACCGGCACGCTTTACCTGGTGCGCGCAGAAGACATCTCGCGAGGGATTGTCCTGGTGACGCTGGGTCTGGTCACAATCACTCTGAGCTTGCGGAGGCTGATTTATCGCATCACGCTTTATCGCAGGTTTGACCACGGCATGGGGACGCGTAATGTGCTCATCGTGGGCACTGGACCGGAAGCGCACGCCCTTCGCCACCATTTGGAGAGCATTCGGCATCTTGGATACACGTTCAAGGGCTTCATTGAATTTCCCGGTGCCGGTTCTCATTCCACATCCGGTTCGAGCGACGTGGTGGGAACGTTCGAGACGCTGTTTCAGAATGCCCGCAGACAGTTCGTGGACGAGATATTCTTTACCACGCCGTGCGAACGCGGAATTGTGCAGGAAGTCCTGGAAAAGGCACGGACACAGGGTGTAGACCTGCGTGTAATCCCCGACCTTTACGATGGCCTGGCATGGAACAGCCCCATCGAGTACGTTGGCCAATTTCCGACCATTCCGCTGCACCGCGGCCATGTGCCCGAAGCTGGATTTGTCATCAAGCGCGTTCTCGACGTGGCATTCTCCTGCGTGGCGCTGGCGCTTTTGTCGCCCTTCTTTCTCATCATTGCGATCGCCATCAAGTTGAGCTCGCACGGACCGGTCTTCTACACATCGGAGCGCATCGGCAAGAAGGGGCGCGTCTTTCCCTGCTTCAAGTTCCGCACCATGGTGCGCGACGCCGAAACCCGTCGCGGTGACGTGATGTACTTGAACGAGCGCGATGGTGTCCTGTTCAAGATCAGCAACGACCCTCGCATCACCAAAATAGGGCGCTTTCTGCGCAAGTACTCACTTGATGAGCTACCCCAGTTTCTGAATGTGCTGCGCGGGGAGATGAGCGTGGTCGGTCCTCGCCCGCCCATTGCAAGCGAAGTGAGGGAGTACAAACTTAGTCATTTGCGCCGCCTGGATGTGACCCCCGGCATCACCGGCCTGTGGCAGGTGCAGGCCCGGCAGGACCCCTCCTTTGACAGCTATGTTTCGCTGGACCTGGCCTACATTGAGAGCTGGAGCATCTGGCTGGATTTCAAGATCGTGGTACGCACGGTCGGCGTGATAATTTCGGGTACTGGAACCTAGACGAAGCGGCACCTGAGCCTTGCGCCTGAATCTACCGCGGGCCGCCCTCAACCAGGGCGGCCCGTCTGCGTGGGGGATTAAACTGGAAGGGTGAAGATCGCACTGGCTCAGATCAACCCCACGGTCGGGGATTTCACCGGGAATCTTGAGAAGATCGTTTCGGCGAGCCAGCGGGCGGCGGAAATGGGAGCCCGCCTGACCGTCTTTTCGGAATTGGCTGTGTGCGGATATCCTCCCGCCGATTTTCTTGAGAAGCGCAGCTTCCTGGCCCGCTGCCAGACCGCTGTGGAGGAGTTGGCAGCCGCCACCAGCGGCCTGCCTACCGCAGTGCTGGCGGGGGTGGCCCTGGCAGCTCCGCACGAAGCCGGGAAGCCCGCCGTGAACGCCGCTGTTTTGCTGGACGGCGGCCACTTGTTGTTGGAACAGCACAAGCGGCTCCTTCCGTTTTACGACGTATTCGACGAACAGCGCTATTTTTATCCCTCCCGGCCACAGCAGGTGGTGGAGCTGGAAGGGGTCCGCCTTGCGGTCACCATCTGCGAGGATGCGTGGAACGACAAGAACTTCTGGCCGCGGCGCCTCTACTCCGTCGATCCGATAGAGGAGTTGATGCGCCAGAATCCCGCCGTTCACATCAACCTTTCCTCGTCGCCGTTCTGGCATTCCAAGCGCGCGATTCGACGGCAAATGCTGGCTGCCATCGCGCGTCGCGATCATGTGCCGGTGCTGATGTGCAATCAGACCGGCGGCAATGACAGCCTCATCTTCGACGGCTCCTCGCTGGCCTTGAATGCGAAAGGGGAACTGATCGCCCAGGCGGCTTCGTTCAAGGAAGACCTGGTGCTGGTGGATCCATTCGACGCGGCAAGGATTCCCGATCCGCCCGAAGACGACTCAGAGGCAGCCTATCGCGCCTTGGTGATGGGCACCCGCGATTACGTGCGCAAATGCGGTTTTCATAAAGTGCTTGTGAGCCTGAGCGGCGGCATCGATTCGGCTCTTGTGGCGGCCATTGCCGCGGAAGCGCTTGGTGCGGAGAATGTCTTGTGCATCGGGATGCCCAGCCCGTACTCGTCCGCGGGCTCCATCAACGACAGCCGGCAGTTGGCTGCCAACCTCGGAATCCGCTTCGAAGTGATCGGCATCAGCAGCCTGTTCCAGGAGTTCACCCACGCACTGGAGCCGGTGTTTACGGGCCTGAAACCCGACACGACGGAAGAGAATATCCAGTCGCGTATTCGGGGGAGCCTGATGATGGCGCTCTCAAACAAGTTTTCCGCGCTGGTGCTGACCACGGGCAACAAGTCCGAGATGGCCGTAGGGTACTGCACTCTCTACGGAGACATGGTGGGGGCGCTGGCGGTGATCGGCGACCTGGTAAAGACGCGTGTGTATGCGATCTGCGGCTGGCTCAATCGCGAGGGCGAGGTCATTCCCAGCGCCATCCTGGAGAAGCCGCCCTCCGCCGAATTGCGGCCGGAACAAAAGGACACCGATTCGCTGCCGCCGTATGACGTGCTCGATCCCATCCTGGAAGCCTATGTGGAGCGCTATGAGACCCCGGAACACATCGCGCAGGCACACGGATTCCCCCTTGAACTCGTCCAACAGGTGGTCCGTCTTGTGGAGCGCTCCGAGTACAAACGTCAGCAAGCTGCTCCGGTGTTGAAAGTCACTTCAAAGTCGTTTGGCATGGGCCGCCGATTTCCCATTGCCGTCAAGGTTCAGGTATAAGCTAGAGGCGGGAGACTTCCCGCTGCTGAAGGAGAAAACGCTTGATTCGTCCGTCCGCTCGTCTTGCCGGCGCCGCCGCGCTGGTTGCTCTGATCCTTCCCTTTTCCAAGGCCATTGCGCAAGAGCAGGTGCCACCTGCGCCAGCGCAGCAGCCTTCCGCGCCGGCACCCTCCGCAGCACCCGTTTTCCCGCCGCCCGATCCTGCGAATTTTACCGCCTCGTCGCCCACCAAGGAAGTCATTAACGCATTTCTGCATGCCAGTTGGGGCTATGACGACGATCGTATCTGGCAGGTTCAGGCAATCATGAAAACGCAGTTGGAAGGGTATACCAAGGTGGTGGTTTTCGTGGGGGAAAAGAGCGGCAAGCAGAAGCCTTCCGCCCTTCCGTTCATGGTGCTGCCAGACGGCAAGCACATCATCGCCGGCGACGACATCATGCCCTTCGGCGAGCATCCCTTCGCGGACTACCGGGCCGAGGCGCAGCGGAGCGCCGATGGCCCGTATCGCGGTTCTGCCGCAAAGGATCTGGAACTGGTGGAGTTTGCCGATTTCCAGTGTCCGCACTGCAAGGACGCGCAAGCCAACATGGATAAGCTGGCGGTGGACTTTCCGAAGGCCCGCATTGTTTTCCAGAACTATCCTCTGACGCGCATTCACCCCGCTTCAGAAAAGGCTGCGGCCTACGGCACGTGCGTGACCAAGCTGGGCGGCAGCAACGCTTTCTTCCTGTATTCCGCCGCGGTTTTCGATGGCCAGGATGGTCTGACAAACTCCGACAGCGTGACGCTCACGCTGAACAGCGCAGTCACCAAGGCGGGGCTCGACCCGACGAAGGTCGCTGCCTGCGCGTCCACGCCCGCAATTGCAGAGCAGGTAAAAGCCTCAGTGAAGCTGGCCCAGGATCTGAACATCAACCAGACGCCGACGCTGGTGATCAACGGGCGCCAGTTGCCCATCGGTGGACTGCCCTACGAGACCATCAAGAAGATTGTCCAGTTCCAGGCAGCGCAGGACGGTATCGCCCAGTAGCGCTGCTGTACGGAGAGATCCGAGCCCCGAACCATCGCGCAAGCCCTTTGAATGGCTGCGCCGAGGTTGGGGGCTCTTCTTTTGTTCGCAGGACCGGAAGACTGCTTTATGGCGCGGGCCTGCCCCGATCAACGCGCATCATGGGTGAATGGCCGGCGGCCTGGGCGCCGCGGATCACACGGGGAGTGATGATGATGAGCAGCGTGGCGTAATCCTTTTGTGCGTCAACGCTGGATATGTCATTCAGCCCGGGAATCTCGCTGAGGCCAGGTGTGCCGCTCAAAGCGCGGGTTTCCTGCTTGCTCAGTTCGCTCACCACAACCACTCCGGCTCCTTCTTTGAGAGTCACCACCGCGGAGTAGGCACGATTGTTCAGCACCGGAACTCCGTTGAGAGAAGGACCGGCAAGGGCGGTAATCTTCAGATCGACGGTAAGGGCGACTTCGCCACTGCGCATCACCTTTGGAGTGGCCTTGAGAGTGAGCCCCAGATCCTGGTATTGCACCTGGGGAATGTTAGGCGCGGAACCGCCAAAAGAGGAGAGCAGGGAAGCGAGACTGCTGGAACTGCCCGCGCTGGTGAGTCCTGGAATGTTCAGATTGCTGCTGCCCAAGCTGGAGAATGAAGCGGTCATGATGGGATAGCGCATGCCGGTGCGCACGGTTCCCTCTTCGCCATCGCCAAGCCGCAACTGCATCTGGTCCAACTCGCGGGAGTCGGAGGAGCTGAGGTTCAAGTTTGCCGAAGCTGGGCCGGGCGACAGGCCGGACAGGGTGAGACCACCTCCAAAGAGCGCGATTCCGTTGGAGAAGATTGAATTGGTAACCTGGCCGGAACTGAGCAGAATGCCCAGAATTGCCAAAGTATCACCGGGTGCGGCCAGTCCGGACGAGATGATCTCCTGCACCAGGGCCTGGTTGGCATTCAAGATGGACTGTTCTTCGGCATAGACGTTGAAGGCGGTAAGCTGCTGCGGCAACTGCGTGCCCGTGTTGCGCGTACTGGTATGCGCAAGCTGGATAAGCCGCACCTCAAGCAACACCTGGCTGCGCCCATCCAGGAGTTCGCGCAGCGTGGCGTTAAAGGCATCCAGCGTGTTTGCCGGAGCGCGGATCGACAGTGTCCCCGCGGTGGGATCCACGCCCAGATGCTGAGCCTCGAAGACGTTTTTGGCCAGATTGCCGATGTCGGTCATCTCCGTCGCAGTCAGGCCGGAAAGGTAGACGGTCTCCAGTTCCTGGCGCATGAACTGTTGGCGGTTCTCGATGGTGTCCCGAGCCACCAGTACGCGGTGCGCGTCCACGGGAACCCAAAAGGATGTGGTGACCATGCCGAGGGCTCGCGTGGCTTGCTCAAACGTGGCGTCATCCAGATCGAGCTTCGCCTGCGTGGTGGGCACGCTCGAATCCACAGTGGCGTCGATTCCGTAGGCCTTGAAGACGGTTTGGATCAACTGTCGCGCACTGCTGCGCAAATGGAAGTTGTTCGTTTTGGCGGCAGGCGAAAGCACCGGAGCCACGCCCAGATCGCTCGCGCCTTGTTCATAAACTGACTCCTGCTGCGCGGGCGCGAATTCTCCTGCCAGTTCGCGCAGATGCTCTGCGACTGCGGGGCTTTGGGGGTCAAGCTCGTGGGCGCTTTGCAGGGCGGCGCGCGCGGCAGCAGGGTCGCCCCGGAGACGGGCCTTGGCCGCCGCCTGGATCAGCGCTGTCACAGCATGGCTGCGCGCCACGTCCGCCGCCAGCGGGTAGTCGTGATTCTCCGGGTCCAACGCTGCGGCCTGCCGATATTCCCGCAGGGCGTCGTCGAACTGCTCCTTCTGAAAGAGTTTGCTGGCATCAAGAAACAGCTTCGCCGCGCGACGCCGGTCTTTGGCCCTGGTGGCCCTGGATTGCCCCGCGGAGGGAGCCGGAGCGCGGGCCGAATCCGCAGCGGGGTTGGTTACGGCGCTCGGGGCGGAGTTCGTCTGAGCCTGCGCCGGTTGAACTGCTTTTTGTGCCCGAACTGCACCGACAGGCAAACACACCAGCATGGCCGCAATCCAGGTGCCCGGTTGTGTGGATATTCTTCTCAAGGCATATTCCGAGACATCGCAAGCAGGCCGGCCAGTGAGGATGCGCAGACCTCGGGACGGCATTCGAGCAACGCATCAAAGGTGTAGTGGCCGGTGGCCACTGCAATGACAGGCAGCCCGTTGGCGCGCGCCGCCTCGATGTCGCGCGGGGTGTCGCCCACCACGCATACGCGGGCTTCGGCACCGGCAAGCTCGCGGGCCTTGCGCGCGGCGTGACGGACGAGCTCTGAGCGGACTGGGAACTGGTCGCTGAATCCGCCAAAGCGGAACCATTCCCGAAGCCCGGCCTCCTCGATCTTGATCCAGCCGATCATTTCCAGATTGCCGGTGGCCACGCCCAACAGGGCACCGCGTTCGGCCAGATAACTCAAGGTCTCCTTGACTCCCGGCATCAGCACCAGGTCCATCTCGTGCCGCCGTACAGCGACGTTGCGGCACATTCCTTCGAGAATGGCGGTGACCTGCGGCTCCAGAATGTCAGCGGGAATTCCTGCTTTGCCGCACGCCTCGCGCAGGATCGCGGTATCTGTGCTCCCATGCAGAACTACACCGGCCAGCGTGACTTCAAATCCAGTCACGCGTTTTACGCTGGACGCGAAAGACTCAAAATGAACGCGATCGCGACTGCGCAACAGGGTGCCATCGATATCGAACAGGTAGGCGTCCTGTCGACCCCAGACAAACCCCGGCTCAACCGCGATGCGCGCTTCGTTGTTTTGTTCGATTGTCTCCATGCTTGGGCAGATTTGTCAGCCTTGGCGAAAGCCCTGGCGCGCCGTTCCATACATTAGACGTTCGCCACGGGGCGGACGCTTGAGGCCGGCACGAACTTCCGCAAGGCTCAGGCCCAACTCCGCCATGGTGCGGCTCAGGGTATTACGGTGCATTCCCAACTCTTCGGCCGCCTTGCACTGGTTACCCCGGTTCGCTGCCAGCACTTCGCGCAAATATTGCCGTTTGAACTCTCGCACCGCATCATCATAGCGAACGCCGCTGGAGTGCATCTGCGTAACAAGGCTGTCCAGTTCTCGTCTCACTTCAACCCCTTGCTCATATACTTTGCCACATTCGGCCACATGAAGGCGCTAAAAATCAATTAGCCTCATTCGAATGCATCCAGGGAGGCGATTTTTCTTCGAGGGTCTTCAACTCATGCCGCACCCGCGCTGCCAATTTCTCTGGGCTGACATGTGTACTTACATGGCAGGCAGCAAAGAAACGGCGGGGCAGTTTTGATTCTGTGAGCCAGTGGGTCTGTGGGAAAAAGGCTACCGTTACCAGAATGCACAGAGTCACCAGCAACATGCCCTCAAATAAGCCAAAGACTGCGCCAGCCAGCCGGTCAAGGCATCCCAGGCCAATTTTATGGAGCGCATCGGACAAGAAGGTCCCTACGAATCCTGCTAGCACCATCACAACCAGCGCGATGAGAAGGAATGCGATGGCGTCCGCGATCGATTCATTGCGCACCATGGGTCTAAGGAACGCCGCCAAGCGGCCATAATTCCACGCCGCCAGTGCCAAGCCGAGAAACAAGCCGACCAGGGAAGAGGCGGAACGGAAAAAGCCCCGCGCAAAACCTCCCAAGGTAGCTCCTGCAAGAAGTACCACGATGATCCAGTCCACCAGCGTCATAAATATCCAGCATCAAGATGCAAGATTGAGATCGTGCCCGGTCAGTCGCCGAAATGCCTCAAGATACTTGTCCAGGGTGCGCTCGACAACCTCGGCGGGCAGCCCGGGCGCCGGCGCCTGCTTGTTCCATTGGATGCTCTCAAGGTAGTCGCGCACAAATTGTTTGTCGAAGGAAGGCTGGGCACCGCCAGGCTTCCACACCGCAGCTTCCCAGAAGCGGGAGGAGTCCGGCGTCAACACCTCATCGGCAAGGATGATTCCGGCGTCTGTGGCTCCGAATTCAAACTTGGTGTCGGCCAAAATCAGGCCGCGCGATGCGGCATGTTCCGCGGCGCGGCGATAGATGGCCAGGGTCAGGCGGCGAAGTTCGCGGGCGGTATCCTCGCCAAGCAGGTTTGCGGTTGTCTCAAACGAGATGTTCTCGTCATGTGCCCCGTCCTGGCTCTTGGTAGCCGGTGTGAACAAAGGCTCCGGAAGGCGCGATCCGTCCTTAAGGCCATCGGGCAGCGGAACGCCGCACACCGTGCCGCTGGTCTTATATTCCTTCCAACCCGAACCGGCGAGGTAGCCTCGCGCCACGCATTCCACGGGGAACATCCGCGCCCGCCGCACCAGCATGGAGCGGCCTTGCAACTGGTCGGCATAGGGTTTGAGCGAGGCGGGAAATTCAGAGATTTTGGCGGTAATCAGGTGGTTCGGTGTCAAGTCTGAGAACAGGTCAAACCAGAACAACGAAATCTGCGTCAAGATTTTTCCCTTGCCGGGAATGCCCGTGCCCAGGACGTGATCGAAGGCCGAAATGCGGTCAGTGGCCACAAGCAGCAGGGCATTGTCAACGGCGTACAAATCGCGCACCTTGCCACGGCCGAGCAATGGAATTGCGCCCAGATCGGTTGTCAACAGGGCATTGGTAGTAAGAAGATCATTCATTGAGAGGCGTCACCTCGGCGGGAACTGAAGCTCCGATTCTCCGGCGCAAGCCTCGGTTTGTCAATGTGCGGTGAACACCTCGCGCCCTTTATTAAACTCATTCATTTCGCTTTGCGGGGAAATTCACAAACCTCTGTGACGGCCGTCACGGAACGGGTCGCCGACATGGGCGACACTCCAGTTGTCGACATGGTTCGGAGGGCGTGCACGAAAGTCCTCTTTGAGCCGGGAGACACGAGGCAGCAGTGGAAAGGGGAAGCCGCGGCTAGCTTCGTTTCATAAGGGATCGCCAGTAGTCGCGCGCTACCGACCTCCAGCGCCGACTACTGGTCCCCGTCATTTTATCTTGTTCTAAAGCAAGCGCCTCCGAAGAGAAGCTATCCTTCGGGGGCGATTTTTTGCTCTCAATGGCTAAAGTGACCCTAGGAAAACGCGGCAGTCACGCTTGCCCGGGACCCGCTTTACGCGGTGCTTCACTTCACGCAGTGGCCCGCTGTTGTTCGTTCCCGCCGAGACGCACGCTGACCACTTTTGACACGCCCGGCTCCTGCATGGTCACGCCATAAATCATGTCGGCAGCGTGCATCATGCGCTTGGAGTGCGTGACAATGAGGAACTGGGTTTCCTTGCTCATCGAGTCCAACAGATCGGCTAGCCGGCCCACATTGGTTTCGTCCAGGGCCGCATCCACTTCATCCAGCACACAGAAGGGGCTGGGCTGGAACTGGAAGATCCCCACCAACAGCGCGAGGGCCGTCATCGACTTTTCGCCGCCCGAGAGCAGAAGCACATTCTGCAATTTCTTGCCGGGCGGTGACGCTACGAGGTCCAATCCACTTTCGGCTTGATTCTCCACGTCGGTAAGCCGCAGAAATGCCTGCCCACCATGGAAAAGCCGAGTGAAGACCTGGCCGAAATTCTCATTGATCCTGGCGAAGGCCTCGTCAAACTTGGTACGTGAAATCTGGTCGATCTCCTTGATCGTCTCCTGAGTGTTTTCGATGGACTCCATCAGGTCCTTGCGCTGTGTATCCAGGAATGCGTAACGGTCCGCTGTCTCTTTGTACTCATCGAGCGCCATCATGTTCACCGGACCCATCTGATCCATACGCTGCCGCAGCGCGCGGCAGATCTCCTCCTCGGCGGCAAGTTCTTCGCCGGCCATCCGCGCAATCTCCGCGTCCGCGCGCAGCAACGCCGCCTCGGCATTTACCTCGGTGAGGCAACTGGCCTCGAGATGTTCCAGGTCGGCGCGCAGCTTGGCTGCTTCGCTGGCGCGATTGGCGCGGTCCTCGCGCAACTGGTCCAGCGCAGATCGTGCGGTCTTGAGCTGCGTCTCCATAGCCGCCAGTTGCTGGCGGAGAGCCTGCGCCTGGGTGGTCAATGTTTGCGCCTGGGCCAACGCTTCGTCGCGCAGAGTAATCAGCTCTTGCTCGCGCCTGGCCAGTTCCGCGCTTTCGCGGGTGCGCTGATCGCGCTCCGCTTCTGCCGCGGCGCGCTGTTGCTCAATGGCGAGCACACGACGTTCCAACTCGCTATGAAGGCGATCGATGCGCTGGAAAGCCGCCTCGGCGCCGCGTCGCCTCTCTTCCAGTCCGGCCAACTCCGCGGTTACACGCGCCGCCTCCTGCTGCAAGCCTTCACGTTTCTGCCGCAGGGCAGTCAATTGGGCCTGTTGCTCGTCAAGGGCCGCTTCGGCGGTGACGCGCTCCGTCTCCAGGCGCGATGCTTCCTCGCGTTTCTGTTCGATCACAATGGACTTGGCTTCGCGCGCGTCTTTATTGCGGGCAGCCTGCAAGGTCCAATCCTGCAGACGCCTTTCAACACGCTGTGCCTCTGTCTCCATCTGCTTCAGTGCCGCGCCCTGGTCTGCGGTGTCGTGCTCGGCCTGCCGCCGCTCAGAGCTGCGTGCTTCCAGTTGCGCATCGAGTTCTGCAATTGTCCGCGTAAGTTCCACGGCTTCCGCCTCGGCCCTGGCCACGCTGGACTCAAGGCCTGCAAGGCGCTTTTCCGTTTCGCGCAGTTCACGCTTCAGGGCCAGGGGACCTTCGCTTGCGGGCTTGCCGCCGGTGACGGTTGCGTTGTGAAAGCACTCGCCCTCGGGGGTGAGAAAGAAGGCGTGGCTGAATTCGCCGGCCAGTCGTTGGGCCTCAACAGAACTCTCTACCAGATAGCCATATCGAAGCTTGGGCAAAATTGCTTCCAGCGATCGCCCAAACCCGTTCAGCACCCGGATGGCGTCTTTGAGCGGCGTGACCCCCGGCGTGCTGATGAGGTCGTTGCCTTCTTCCCACAGGCTGCCCTGCGCGGATTGATGAATCAGGAAGGTAGCACGGCCGTCCACGCCCGACTTCAGAAGCCGAACGCCTTCTTCAGCCGCTCCCCAGCTCTCAACCACCACGTAGTTCAGCTCGTCGCGCAGGAACTCGTCCACCACATCCTCGTGCTCGCCGCTTACTTCAATAAAATCAGCCAGCGTACCCACCGGCGTCATCCCGTTCGCCAGCGCACCCGGCTTCAGAAGCCGCCGCACCGTGTCAGTGGAGTAGCTGTGGTCGTGAATCAATGCCTCAAGCGAATTGCGCCTGCCAGCAACCGTGGCCTGCTCGCTGCGCAATTGGTTTGCGCGCCCTCGCACGCCGTTCTCATGGGCACGGAGTACCTGTAACTTCACGCGTAGAGCGGCTATCTCGCTTTCCAACCGCTGCAGCGCTCCGGTGGCAGAGTCGAAACGCAAACGGGCTTGCCCGCTTTGCACGCCGAGGTTCTGCAATTCGTGCTGCGCCTGGCCCATCTCAGATTCCAAGCGCTGTGCTTCGCGCTCCAAGGCCGCCAGGCTCTCCTCTCCCTGAGCCGTGGTGTTGCGCGCATTGACAGCCATGGTAAGCAGATGAACCGCATGGCGGCGGCCGGCTTCCAACTGCCGCTCAGCATCGAAAGCCTCGTCGGCTGCGGCGCGGGCGGTTTGCTGACAGGCTTCCACATTCTGGCGGAAGACCTTGGCCTCGGTTGCAGCAGTGTCCATGAATGCGCGCTGCTGAGCCCGCTCTTCGGCAATGCCGCTGAGCTGCGAATGGGTTTGTTCCAGCTCAGCCGCTGCCGCGGCCAGGCGCACCCCCAATTCATTTACACGCTCGGTGTTGCTGCTTTCGCGAGCCGCGGCACGCTCCAACTCCACCGCCGCGGCATTGGCCCGGTTCTGCGCTTCCTGTGCCTCGCGGTCGAGATCATAGCCGCGCTCTGTAAAGGTGTGCTGGCTGGCTTCCAGTGTGCCGATATCGCCCGCGGCGCCATTGATCCGCTCTGTCAGGGCAGAGATCTCCTCGGCCAGACGCGCCTGTTCCGTATCCATCTGCGCCATGCGGCTGGCCAGCACCACGCGAAGGCGCCGGCGGAGTTCGTCGCGCGCCGCCGCATACCGTTCGGCCTTCGACGCCTGCCGCTTGAGGCTATTCATCTGCCGCGTGACTTCTTCAAAGATGTCGTCTACGCGGGCCAGGTTTTGCTTGGAACTCTCAAGGCGCAATTCAGCAAGCCGTTTCTTGGTCTTGAAGCGGGTGATGCCGGCGGCTTCCTCAATGATTGCGCGGCGATCATGCGGCTTGGAACTGAGGAGCTGGCCGATGCGCTCCTGGCCGATGATGGCGTAGCTCTCCGGACCGAGGCCGGTGCCCATGAAGATGTCCTGAATATCGCGCAAGCGGCACAACTTGCCGTTGAGCAGGTACTCGCTTTCCCCGGTTCGAAACAGCCGCCGGGTAATTACGATTTCGCCCTTTTGCGGCGTGCGCTGGAACTTGCGGCGGCGAATTTTGAGAACCACCTCCTGCGGCCCCTCGGCGGCGGCCCGCGGCTGGTCGGGAGTCTCCTCGTCAAGTACCTGGCCGGGTTGCTCAGAGGCTGCGATCTCTTCGGCCTCTGCTGCATGCTGGCGGCGCACCTCGTCCTCGTCCCAATCCAATGCAACGCCGTGATCGACCACCACCTCGGGCTCGACTGGGATCGGTCCCTCGTAGGCGGCGGGGTCCACCATCGTCAGCGTGACTTCGGCCATACCCTGGGGTTTGCGCTCGCGTGTGCCGGCAAAGATGACATCCTGCATGTTGGCGCCACGCAAAGTCTTGGCGCTCTGCTCGCCCAGCACCCAGCTTACCCCGTCCAGGATGTTCGACTTGCCGCACCCATTCGGCCCCACCACCACGGCAATGCCTGTGCCGGGCACGGTGAGTTCCGTGCGGTCGCAGAAGCTTTTAAAGCCGAGGATGTGGATCTTTTTCAGTTTCAGCATGTAGGCTCCAGGTTCACGAGGATCGCAACTTCAGGAGATCGAGGCCGCCGAGGCAAACGAACAGGGGCGCTCCAGCGGCAGAAACAATTGCCTTCAATCACAGACTCTAAGGAGACGGAGAGGCAGGGTCAACGGCAACAAAGAGGGTTTTTGTGGATAAGGGAGGCCAGAACTCGAGTTCTTGGGGAATCTCCGTAATTGTGGGCGAATCTCCGGGATTTCAACCGATTTCGACCGTGATTTCCACAGGCCGGGCGGGTTGAAGTTCAAGCCTGAGCCAGAGCGGAGGCCACCGCCTTCCGAATGACCTTTTCCAGGGCCCGCAGGGCCTGTGGACGCGGATAACCGGGCCGGCTGGCCAGGCGGATGGTGCGAAAAGATTGCCCCGTAAGAGGCTTGATGGCAATCCCGCGCCGGCGCAAGGAATCCGCTGCCAGGGTGGGTATGAGCGTAGAGCCGTAGCCGGCGGCGACCAGGTTGACAAGGGTCTCAAGTGTCGACACCTGGATGGATGCTTGCAACTTGCTCCGTGGCTGGCCGTGTTTCGAGCCGCAGGCAGCAAGGGCATGGTTTGCGAGGCAATGCCCATCAGCCAGGACTAACAGTTCGCTGACTATGGCTTCCTCATTGACTGTGGCGGCGGCTGCCAGTCGGTGGTGCAGAGGCAGAGCCGCCACGAGGGGCTCATCGAAGAGGGCGATCTCAGTAATCTCCGGCGCCTCGGCAGCAGTGGCCAGCAGCGCCGCGTCGAGGCGATGGTTGCGAAGGCCATCGACGAGCGCCCGTGTCTGGTCCTCCCATAGCTCTATGGTTAGACCCGGGTATGCCTGCCGCAACGGCTTCAGGATCATGGGCATCAGGTAGGGCGCCAGGGTCGGAATCACGCCCAGCCGCAGTGGCCCCACCAGTGGATCGCGCGCAGCCCGGGCTACTGCCTCCATCTGGCTGGCCTCCGCCAGAGCTTGTTGCGCATGGGCGAGAATCTGGCTGCCCACCGGCGTGATGTCCACGCGCTTGTTGGTGCGCTCAAGGAGCGTGACGCCCAATTCATCTTCGAGTTTACGAATCTGGCTGCTGAGGGTCGGCTGGCTCACGTTGCAGGCCTCGGCCGCCCGTCCGAAATGCCGGTGATCGGCCACTGCTACCAGATAACGAAGCTCTTGCAGGTTCATGTGCCGTCCTGGGGGAAGTTGCTCGAATTGATCATAGAGCATGACAATCGCCATCGTAGAAACAATTGATTTTACTTATCGTTGCAGGGAGGCTAGCCTTTCGAGGTGGGCGTATCATTGCACCGGGCAATCTCCATGTGCCTCGCAAATGGGATACGTTGATACAGAAACTTCACACGGATCATTCACACGGAAATCAAGGAGATGCACTGATGTCTGACAGCCAAACAAAGACCCCCGGACCACCCATAGTCGACGATCAGAACGCCATGTCAGGCGATGCAAAATGCCCGTTTTCGAACGGTGCCCGCAAACACACAGCAGCCGGGACCCAAACGAACGCAAGCTGGTGGCCCGATCAACTGAACGTGAAGATCTTGCGCCAGCACTCGCAACTGTCCAATCCTATGGGCGAGTCGTTCAACTACGCTGAGGAGTTCAAGAGTCTCGACTTGGATGCTGTGATCAAGGACCTGCGTGCCTTGATGACCGACTCACAGGACTGGTGGCCTGCGGATTACGGCCACTATGGGCCGTTCTTCATCCGTATGGCGTGGCACAGTGCAGGCACTTACCGCATCGCCGATGGCCGCGGCGGCGCGGGCTCAGGGGCACAACGATTTGCTCCCCTCAACAGCTGGCCGGACAACGTGAGCCTCGACAAGGCGCGCCGGTTGATCTGGCCCATCAAGCAGAAGTACGGCCGGAAACTGTCCTGGGCCGACCTGATTGTTCTCACTGGCAACGTGGCGCTGGAGTCGATGGGGTTGAAGACCTTCGGTTTCGGCGGCGGCCGCGAGGACGTCTGGGAGCCGGAAGAAGACGTTTATTGGGGTTCGGAGGGCAAGTGGCTGGGAGACGAACGCTACCGTGGCGACCGTCAGCTTGACAATCCTCTGGCCGCCGTTCAAATGGGCCTGATCTATGTGAATCCGGAAGGACCCAATGGCAAGCCGGATCCAGTGGCTGCGGCGGTGGATATTCGGGAGACATTCGCCCGCATGGCCATGAATGACGAAGAGACAGTGGCCCTGATCGCCGGCGGACACACCTTCGGCAAAACGCATGGAGCTGCCGATCCGAACAAGTACGTCGGTCGCGAGCCCGAGGGTGCGCCCATCGAAGAGCAAGGTCTGGGCTGGAGCAACAGCTTTGGCAGCGGCAACGGCGCCGATACGATCAGCAGCGGCCTGGAGGGCGCATGGACCACTAACCCGGTGAAGTGGGACAACAATTATTTCGAAAACCTGTTCGGCTATGAATGGGAACTGACGAAGAGCCCCGCCGGCGCTCACCAGTGGACACCCAAGAACGGAGCTGGAGAGGGCAAGGTACCGGATGCCCACGACCCCAAGAAGAAGCACGCCCCCATCATGTTCACGACAGACCTCTCCCTGAGATTAGACCCGGTCTATGAGAAGATCTCGAGGCGCTACCTCGAGCATCCGCAGGAACTGGCCGATGCCTTCTCAAAGGCCTGGTTCAAGCTGACACACCGCGACATGGGGCCTTTCTCTCGTTATCTAGGCCCGCTGGTTCCCAAGGAGCACCTGATTTGGCAGGACCCTGTTCCCGCGGTCGATCATGCATTGATCGACGAGAAGGATATTTCTGCGCTGAAGGCCAAGATTCTCGCATCTGGGCTTTCCATCTCCCAACTGGTCACCACGGCCTGGGCGTCGGCTGCAACATTCCGCGGCAGTGACAAGCGCGGCGGGGCCAACGGGGCACGCATTCGCCTCGCGCCCCAGAAGGATTGGGAAGTCAACGAGCCGGCCACGCTGGTGAAGGTCGTCAAGACGCTGGAAGCGATCCAGAAGGATTTTAATGGCGCGCAATCCGGTGGGAAGAAGGTCTCGCTGGCTGACCTTATCGTTCTGGGCGGCTGTGCGGCCATCGAGGAAGCTGCGAAGAAGGCCGGCCACGACGTGAAGGTTCCCTTCTCGCCAGGGCGCACGGACACATCACAGGAGGAGACCGATGTGGCCTCCTTCGCCGTATTGGAGCCGACCGCAGACGGGTTCCGCAACTACATCCGAAAAGGAGCCGAGGGATCAGCGGCTGAGCTGCTGGTGGATCGGGCAGACCTGCTGACGCTGACCGCTCCGGAGATGACGGTTCTGATCGGTGGCCTGCGCGCGCTGAATGCAAACTATGGACAGTCCAAACATGGCGTTTTCACCAAGCGGCCTGAAACATTGACCAATGATTTTTTTGTGAATCTCCTCGACATGAGGACGAAATGGCAGAAGTCCGCCACTTCAGAAGGCGTGTTGGAGGGGCGGGATCGGGCGACCGGCGAACTCAAGTGGACGGGAACCGTAGTCGATCTTGTCTTCGGTTCCAACTCTCAACTGCGAGCCCTCGCGGAATTCTATGCGTGCATCGACTCGCAGCAGAAGTTCGTGAGCGACTTTGCGGCGGCCTGGAGCAAGGTGATGAACCTTGATCGCTTCGACCTCGCGTGATCTCAGGGGGAAAGTTCGAGAAAGCGCAGCCGCTATGTGGCATCGGGTTATCCCGGACCTGGTAGCGGCTGCGCGAATCCTCGAGTTTCCATAAGCTGTGAATCCGGGTCACGGGATCGGGGCTACTCTGCAGCTTTGGCGGCAAGCGACTCAACGACAGCGATGCTCGGGAGTAATTCCGCCGGGACATGATGACGTTCCTGCAGATACTGCGGGCTGTTGTAGGAAAGCCATGCCTTCCCGTGGTTGTCTTCCCAGATGAGAATTTTGAGGGGGAGATCGATGGCGATGCCGGGAGCAGCCAGCATGACGGGAGTTCCGGCCTTGGGGCTGCCAAAGATCAACAGCTTCGTGGGAGGCATCTTCAGACCCACCTTTTCCGCCTCTCCGCTGTGGTCGATCAATGCGAACAGGGCGACTCCTTTTGCTTCAAGGATTGACTTGAGCCTGGTAATTGTTTCGTCCACCGAGTGATTGCTGGGGGAGTTGACGATTCCCTTGCCGCCGGTCAATGTCATAGACGCCTCCTGCATACTTCCAAAGCGCAATGGACTATACATGATGCACGACAGGCGATTCAAGGCGAGAGAAACGTCAAAGAAAACAAATGACCGAAGCGGTGGAAATCGAACCCGGCTGCGGCCAGGTTCAATCACAACCGGCAGACAGTGGACAAGTGGGTACGGCGTTCCCCGGGGCAGGGACTGGCGCGTTCGAGCTTCCTGTAGAGTTGGAACAGGTATTCCATCTCTGATTCGCTGTTCCTTGTAGGTTCGGCCTCCAGTTTCTTGACGACTCCTTCCAATCCGGAAAATCTCATTGCGGTTCTGAGGACAGTGTTCGGGTTTGCGCATTTCAGGGCGAACCAGGAAGCGGTGTGCCGGGCCGCGATCGCGGGGCGGGACCTGCTGCTGGTGATGCCGACGGGTGCAGGGAAGTCGTTATGCTATCAGCTTCCGGCGCTCGTGCTGGGAGGAACAGCGCTGGTGATTTCGCCGCTCATTTCCCTGATGGAGGATCAGGCGGCAAAGCTGGCGGCGCTGGGGCTGAGGGTGGCGCGGATTCACTCCGGAATGGAGCGCGGGGCGTCGCGGCAGGCTTGCATCGACTATCTGCAAGGGAATCTGCAGTTCCTTTTTATTGCGCCGGAACGGCTGCGGGTGCCGGGATTTGCGGAGATGCTGGCGAAAGGGAAGTTGGCGCTGATTGCCATCGACGAGGCGCACTGCATTTCGCAATGGGGGCATGACTTCAGACCCGATTACCGGATGCTGGGGCAGTATTTGCCGGATCTGCGAGGCGGAGCACCGGTGCTGGCCCTGACGGCTACGGCGACGCCTTCGGTGCAGGCCGACATCCTTCAACAATTGGGAATGGTGAAGCCGGAGCGGTTCATTCACGGCTTCAGGCGCGAGAACCTGGCGATCGAGGTGGTGGAGGTTCCGGTGCCGGAGCGCCCGCGAGCGATTTGCGGCCTGCTGGGTGATGAGCGGCGGCGGCCGGCGATTGTCTACGCACCTTCGCGAAAGCTGGCGGAGCGCCTGGCAGAGGAACTGTCGGTCTCAATTCCGGCTGCGGCGTACCACGCGGGCCTGGACGCAGCAACGCGGGAGCGGGTGCAAACGGCATTCCAGGCCGGCGAGCTGGAAGTGGTGGTGGCGACGATCGCGTTCGGGATGGGGATTGACAAGGCGGACATACGAACCGTGATTCACGCGGGGCTGCCTTCGACCCTGGAGGGCTACTACCAGGAGATTGGGCGCGCTGGGCGTGACGGAGCACTGAGCCGAACCTACCTGATGCATTCGTATGCGGACCAGCGGACGCACGACTTTTTTCTGAACCGCGACTATCCGCCTGTGGGGCATCTGGAGCAGGTGTTTCGGGCGCTTGGCGAAGAGCCAAGGGCGGTGGACGAGCTGCGCGGGGCGTCGAAGCTGGGCGAAGAGGAGTTTGACAAGGCACTGGAGAAGCTGGAGATTCACGGTGGTGCGCGGGTGGATTTTGGCGGCAATGTGACCAGCGGTGGAACGGGCTGGAAGAAGACATACGCGGTGCAGGCGAAGTATCGCGCTGAACAGTTTGAAAAGGTGCTGCAGTTCACCACTTCAAACGAGTGCCGCATGGCGGCGCTGGTACGGCACTTCGGAGATGTGGCGGATGCAAGCCGGGCGTGCGGTATTTGCGATGCGTGCGATCCAGCGGGAGCGGTGCTGCGGCTGTTTCGGAGAGCAACGGCGGCGGAACGGGCGCTGGCGCTGGCGATTACCGGCGAACTGCGGCAGGTGGACTACAAGGCCACAGGCACGCTGCAACGAGCACTGGATCCCGCGGGCAAATTGAACCGGAAGGAGTTTGACGGCCTGCTGGATGCGATGGTGCGGGCACGACTGATCGAGATGGAAGACGCCGAATATGAGAAGGACGGCGAGGTGCGGCGCTTTCGCAAAGTGCGGCTGACCAAGGAAGGGATGGAGTTACGGCCGGGGCCGGTGGTGGAGCTACTGATTGGCGATGGGATGGTGGAAGAGTTCGGGGGACGAGTGGCTTTGGGCGCGACGAAGAAGAGTTCGACCGCCGCGAGAAAGTCTGCGAAGAAGCTTGAAGCGGGACCAGCGCGATTGTCTGAGGAAGGCGATGCCGTTGCGGCACGGCTGAAAGAGTGGCGCGCGACAGAGGCGAAACGGCTGGGGGTCCCGGCTTACTTGGTGATGCACGACAGAACACTAACAGCGCTGGCGCTGGCACGGCCGGCGAATCCAAAACAGTTGCTGGAGATTGTGGGGATGGGCCCCGCCAAAGTAGAGAAGTTTGGCGGGGCGATTCTGGGATTGTGTAAGCCCTAGTTGACGCGCTCGATGACAACAGATTCGAGGACCACAGGCTTGTGGGGCTTGTCCTGCGATCCGCGCGGGACGAGGGAGATTTTGGTCACGATTTCCTGACCGTCGACGACTTCACCGAAGATGGTGTGATTGCCGGTGAGCCACGGTGTGGGCGCAAGGGTGAGGAAGAACTGGCTACCATTGGTTCCGGGGCCGCTGTTCGCCATGGCCAGCTTGCCGGGCTTGTCGAACTTGTGAGGCGAGCCTTTGGTCTCGTCCTGGAAACGGTAGCCGGGACCGCCCATGCCAGTGCCGGCGGGGTCGCCGCCTTGGATCATGAAGTCGGGAATGACGCGATGAAAAATGGTTCCGTCGTAGAGCTTGCTGGTGGATTTGGCGCGGGTGGTGGGATGAACCCATTCCTTTGAGCCTTCGGCCAGGTCGATGAAGTTCTTGACAGTGATGGGCGCGTCGGTCTCAAAGAGGCGGACGGTGATCTTGCCTTCCGTGGTGGTGAAGACGGCGTAAGTACCTGCTGCAAGGGCCATAACAAACTCCTGAGATTCGTAGTTTCCTGCCCTCTCCGCAAAAAATGGGGAGAGAATCATGCACCCGGCATTCGGGATCAGGGTGCGGATTACTGTTTGGGTGCGGCGGCCGGTGACGAAGGCACGGATTGGCCTTCGGGGACAATGGTCACCTTTTTGAGTAGCACTGGTGTAAGCGGCTTGTCATTGCTGTCGCGCTCCACGCGGGCAATGGTTTGGACGACCAAAACGCTGGCCTCGTCGCACTGACCGAAGATGGTGTAGTGCTGGTTGAGTGAGTCGTATGCTTTCTCTGTGATGAAAAATTGGCTTCCGTTGGTGTTGGGGCCGCTGTTCGCCATGGCGAGGCGCCCAGGCACGTCGAAGTTGAGATTGGGGTCGAACTCATCTTCAAATTGATAGCCGGGGTCTCCCATGCCGGTGCCCATGGGGTCGCCACCCTGGATCATGAACTCGGGGATGACGCGATGGAATGTGGTGCCGTCGTAGAAGGGCTTGTGTTGCTGCACCTTTTTGCTCTCAGGGTCAGTCCAGTCCTTTGTGCCCTGGGCGAGACCGATGAAGTTGGCCACCGCCTTGGGCGCCTGCGCTTGAAAGAACTGGCAGGTGATGCGGCCCATCGAGGTGTCCATAACCACCGAGGGGCCGTTGGGGCGCACCATTGCAGCGGCGGTAGCCTGCGGTGCATCGGGGATTTCTTCAGCGGGCTTGGTGGACTGCTGGACAAGGGCGGAGATGGACACAGCCGCAACAACGGCCACGGCCAGGACTAATCCGATAAGCGCGTACTTGATTCTCATGCCGAACTTGAGGGTAAATCATGCGGCGGGTGGGCTGCCAGCATCAAGCGCGGGCAATGTATCTTAATGCAATGACTGCTTTCAGCAAACGACATTCCCTTGGACGCCTCTCTGTTCTGGTGGGCGCTCTTTGTTGCCTTGCATTTCCGGCTGTGCCTGTTGTGGCTCAAGCAGATAAGACAGCGGCCAGTAACGAAAAGACTGGCGAGAAACCGGCATCCGCGGAGAAATCGGCAGCGGACAAGGCGGCCGACGAGAAGACCGCGCTGCCTCCGCTGCCGGCCGATGCGCATGTCCAGCAGGCTATGCAACTGGATGGCAAGACATTGAAATACACCGTGACGGTGGGCGCATTGCCGGTGCGCGACAAGGATGGGAAGATCGCAGGCGAGGTGGTGGTGACCGCCTACACAATGGACGGTGAGAACCGGCCGGTGACATTTGCCTTGAACGGCGGGCCCGGCGCGTCGTCGGTGTTTCTGAATTTTGGGGCGATCGGGCCGAAGCACCTGCAGGCAGGGAACGAAGGCGACAGCCCATCCGATTCACCGATGCTGAGCGACAATCCGGGGACATGGCTGGACTTTACCGACCTGGTCTTTATCGATCCGGTGGGCACGGGATTCAGCAGAACAACGGTGTCCGAGGCGGACGCCAAGAAACTGTTTTATAGCACCACACCCGACATTCAGTATCTTTCCCGCGTGATCTACGACTGGCTGGTGAAAAACGGCCGGCTGGGATCGAGGAAGTACCTGGCGGGGGAGAGCTACGGAGGATTTCGCGGGCCGCGGATTACCTACTATCTGCAGTCGCAATTGGGCGTGGCAATGAACGGCGTGGTGCTGGTGTCGCCGTATCTGAATCCCACTATTGAGGACGACGGCGACTTATCGCCGATGCCTTGGATGATGACGTTGCCCTCGATCACCGCGGCACACATGGAACGCGAGAACAAGCTGACACCGCAGACAATGGCCGATGTGATTGCGTACACGCGCGGGGAGTACGCCGCCGCGCTGCTGAAGGGCCGCTCCGACCCCGAGGCCACCAAGAAAATGATCGAGCATGTGACGGAATTGACCGGCCTCGATGCGGCATTTGTGAAGTACTCCGGAGGGCGGCTGGAAACGGGCGCGTATCTTCGCGAGGTCTTTCGCGAGGAAGGCAAGCTGGGCTCGGTGTACGACTCGAACGTGACTTCTTTCGATCCATTTCCATTTGCGCCGGCGCAGCGGGCCAATGATCCCATTCTGGCCAGCATGATTGCGCCGGTGACGACGGCGATGGTGGATTTTGTGACGCGGGTCGTGGGGTGGAAGGTGGACGCGCGCTACAACGCTCTGTCGTACGACGTGAATCGCTTGTGGGAAGGTGGAGATGACTTGCGCACGGGGTCAGTGCCGGAACTGCGGCAGGCGGTGGCGGCCGATCCGAAACTGCGGGTGCTGATTGTGCACGGCTGGAACGATCTATCGTGCCCCTTCATGGGATCGATTCTGACCGTGGACCAGATGCCGGTGATGGGCGATCCGACGCGTGTCGCGGTGCGGGAATATCCGGGCGGCCATATGTTCTATACACGGCCGACGAGCCGCGCGGAACTGCGCAGGGATGTGATGGCGATGTACGGGCAACATTGAAGCAACGTCTGCCATCCAAAATTCGTGCTTTCCCAAGTCTCGGAATCGAGACCTGGGCCCCCGCGTCGCGCGCAATTGAGATAAGGCGCCCGAGAGCGCCTTATCTCAATTGGATTGGGTTCTAGCGATGCCCCTCGCCATGGCCGCCACCGCGATATCCGGGCAGGGCGTGTTCATGGCCCGCATCATGACCGGCAGGGCCTTCGTGTCCTCGCCCATCGCGCGCTTCATTTCCGTGGAAGTGGTTGAATGGCTGCGCGCCCCGTTCAGGCAACGGACCATGGTAGCCGTGATGAGGGTCGTAGCGGTTGTCAACGTGGCCGAAAAAGCCGCCGTGACCATGAAACCAGGGGCCGGCACCAATAAACATTCCGCCCACAAACCAATCGGGGCCGTAGTAGCCGTAAGGGGCACAGTCATAGGGAGCGTAGTCGAAGTACCCATAGGGGCACACGGGCGCCACTCCAATGTTAACGGCAATCTGGGCCGGTGCGACGGGGGCCCAGCTGACCAAGGCAGTGGCGAGAATCGAGAGCGCGAAGAGCTTCGCTGCGGTAAGGCGCGTGAAGGGAAAAACTCTATCGTGGGACATCATTTCTCCTTGATTCAATTAGAGTTCTCAAGAGCGCAGAAAGTTGTCTTTCCTGTGCAGGTTCTTGATTTTAAGCGCTTCGGAGGTCGATTGCGAGCTCACTGTCTCCGAGTTTCACGGGCCGGGGAGGAAAGAGTTGGGTACGAGAGTACAGGCCGGTCTCATCCCGGACAGATTGAAGCGGGGACTTCTTATGAAACAGCAGAGGGCAGGGATGGCGGCTCCCAGGCGCTGCTTTGCCGAAGGAATGGCGCCTGGGTTCCCGGCTTGCGGCGGATGGAAAGAGCCGGCCGCCGGTCTTTCTGCTACTCCTATAGTGCGCCGGAGGAAGGAAATGATCTGCAAACGGGGAGGATGCGCCGATTTGGTGGGCTGCCTATAGGTACAGGCTGGATCGGCGGAATATTGTTGAAAACGAAGTGAATTGGGGCTGCCGGGAAGGGACAACCGCAGGTCCTTCGACTCCCCTTCGCGTTGCTCCGGGTCGCTCAGGATGACAACTATTATATTTATCAATCACTTATTGGCATCGTGTGGCTAGAGTTCGTGCTGTCCCGTGCTTGCAAAATGCGCAAAGGACGTGGCACCCACTGGTACTCTCCCAGCCGTGCGCACGTACATGCAACTTGCTCAATGTGCGGGGGACATCGAGTACGGGGGGTCGAGCTTCTGCATTGACCAGTTCGCTTCAGCTTTGGTGCTCATCACAAAGCGTAACTCTCCTCCGTCCATCAATTCCTTGTGCCGGATGAATAAACGCCCGAGTGGCTTTCCGTTCAGCGTGACCGATTTGATGTATGCATTCGACGAACTCAAATGCTCTGCAACGACCCTGAAAGTATTTCCATTGGGAAGGTGCAGAGTGGCTTGGTCTACAAAGGGACGGCCAATCACATATTCGTCGGACCCTGGCGCGACGGGGTAGAACCCCAGCGATGTGAAGATAAGCCAGGCAGACATCTGTCCAAGGTCATCGTTGCCGACAAGACCATCCGGCGCGGCACGATACTGTGACTCGACGATCTGGCGAAGCCTCTCCTGTGTGCGAACAGGAGCTTCTGCGTAGTCGTATAGGTAGGCAAGGTGATGACTCGGCTCATTGCCGTGGATGTATTGCCCGATCATGCCGCTGATATCTTCGACATCGGCATATTGGTGCGGGTCCACCTTGGCATCGAACATCGCGTCGAGCTTGTCGATGAGTTGCTGCCTGCCCCCAAGCACATCGATGAGCCCTTGTTCATCCTGCGGTTGATACCAGGAGTACTGCCAGGCATTGCCCTCCGTGAAGCCGCTCCCGGCCCCGGCGCGGGCAGGATCGAACGGAATGCGGTAATCGCCATTGGCGAGACGCGGCTCTACAAACCCATCTTTGGCGTTGAAGTTATTGCGCCAGTTTGCTGCTCTCTTGTTGAAGGCGCCGGCCAGCTCGGCGTGATTCATCGCTTTGGCCATTCGTGAAATGGTCCAGTCGTCGAAGGCATACTCGACCGTCTTCGAAGCTGCTTCATCATCGTGGTCGACGGGCACATAGCCGAGCCGCATGTATTCTTCCAGACTTCCATACGGGGCATACGTGGCGCTGGCTACGACGGCACGAAGCGCTTCCTCGGCATCGAATCCGCGAATGCCCTTCATATAGGCATCAACGATTTCCGGTACGGCGTGATAACCGATCATGCACCAGGTTTCGATCCCCTGTTCCTGCCAGATGGGCAGAATTCCAAACGGGCTCTCGCGGCGGGAAGCGAGCATGGAGTTCACCAGATCGCTGGTGCGTGTCTCCGGCTCAAGGATCGTCATCAGCGGCTGCTCGGCGCGGTATGTGTCCCACAGGCTCAGGTTGGAAACGAATTGAAATCCGGCTGCGTGGTGCACCTGATTGTCCGGGCCGCGATAGCTGCCGTCGACATCCATGGTCAGGTTCGGCGACATCATCGCGTGATACAGCGCCGTGTAGAGGCTCTTTTGCACGTCGGGCGGCGCTGCAATGTCCACCCTTTGGAGTTCCTTCGTCCATGCGGCCCTGGCTGCAGCATGCACCGCGTCGAAGTCGAATGCGGGCACTTCGGCATCCATATTCGCGACGGCGTTGTCTTCGCTGACGGGCGAGAGCGCCACCTTCACCACGAGCGGCTGCGGCTGCGGTTTGAATCCGAAGACCGCAACAATGCCGCGGCCTTCAATTGCCTGCGTGTCTTCAGAAGTGGTGCCGGGTGTCTTGAATCCGTGATACTCCACAGGCGCGGTCTCGCGGTTATACAGGCTGTGTTGCTCAAGCGGTTGCGAGAACCTGATTGCAAAGTAAAGTTGACGGCCGGGCGCCCAGCCGCGCGTTTCCCGCATGCCGGTGACGGTGCCGTCGCCGCGAATGCGCAGACGCGACCAGAGCACTTTGCCGGGATAGTTGTAGATGGAGGAACGAAGGTCGAGCAGAACATGCGCTGGTTTGCCCGCGGGGTACGTATATCTGTGCACGCCAACGCGGGCGCTCGCTGTCAACTCGACATGGACACCATAGTCGAGTAAATCAACCGCATAATAGCCGGGCTCAGCCCGTTCCTGCTGGTGAGTGAAGCGGGCCCGATAGCCAGACTCAGGTTTCTCAATGTCACCAGGTTCGAGCCGCACATCGCCGGCGATCGGCTGGAGCAAGACGTCACCGAGATCGGAGTGTCCGCTGCCGGAAAAGTGGGTGTGCGAGAATCCGAGGATGGTGGTGTCCTCATAGCGGTAGCCGGATGCCCATTTGTAGCTCTGCTTGAAGGGCCGAATCTGCGTGTCCGGAGAGAGCTGCACCATTCCGAAGGGCACAGTTGCGCCTGGAAACGTGTGGCCGTCCGGCCCTGTGCCGATGAATGGATCGACCAAGGCGAGCCTGTCCTGGGCTGAGGGAATCGATTGCGCGTGCGTCACGCCCTGCCCGATGAAGAGCAGAGCAGCGAAGGCTATAGGCGCGACCTTCAACACGACGCAGGTGCGGCGCCAGGCGAGGAGAATCTGAGCCTCGAAAATCATGGCAATGGCTTTCATCAACTTCAGACTTAACTGGACCACAGGTGACCGCCTTTGATCAACGTTGCATTCGATAAAGTTGGAGCGGTCACAATCTGTCCTTGAAGGTCAATGCGCAGGCGCCAGTGTGTGACAGCGCGCATTCGATCCGCAATGTTTTGCCTTGCGGCAAGTGAACCGTGATCACCGGAAAACAAGATTGTCCCATCATAAATGATGGTCTGCCTGGATAAAGAGGACAGGAGCACAGAGCCGTCAAGACAGAACACGCAGATATGGACACCTGGACGGGGACATGGTTCTGAAGGAAACGGCGCGACGCTTGAGGCAGAATATCCGGTCGTACGATTTCGTGGGGCGCTATGGGGGAGAAGAGCTCTTCATCGCACTACCCGGATGCTACGGGGAACAGCTATGCCAGCGATCGGAAACCATCCGAATGGCGATTTGCAAGGAGCCTGTTCGCGTGGACAAAGGCGAGATCAATATTACGGCGAGCATTGGCGCAGTGGTGGCGCCGGCGGGCGAAGGATCGGTAGGGGATGTGATGGCGATGGCCGACGTTGCGCTCGTCCGGGCGAAAGCTGCCGGACGTAACTGCGCGGTGTTTTGCGAGAAACCCTGGAATGAGATTCTGCAGTCACCGCTGACACTCCACGACAGCTGCGCCGGCTGCGAGATTGGGCGCACAGACGAATGCATTGTGTCGATCCGCTGAGATGGTGCGCCGATGGGTGAAATGTACGCGATCCCAGGTCAAAGTCGAGACCTGAGGCACCCACATCAATTGCGAGACTGGAATTGCCTGAGGACGTCAACAGCCTTTTTTACAGCGGGCCATGATGGCGGCGTGAAGGCGTTCGCGGAGGCTGGGAGGCAGGTCGTAGATCTCGTGAGAGCGGTAGATTTCGATGGTTTTGCGGGTGGTGCTGAGGGTGACCTCGCAATGCTCGCAGCCCTTCAAATGCTGCTGCAGTTCGGCACGCATCTCGGGGGTTACCGAGTCGTCAATCAAATCGTCGAGCAAAGCGAGAAACTCAGTGCAGGTCACTTATCAACTCCCATTTCCTTGGGGACCCTTTTCCTGCGGAAGTAGCGGCTCAGGCGCTCGCGCAATTGCAGCCGCGCGCGCAGCAGACGAGACTTCACTGCCGGAACGCTTAATCCGAGAGTTTCTGCCGTCTCCTCGGTAGACAGGCCTTCTACGTCGCGCAGGACAAAGACGATGCGAAATCCCTGGGGCAGTCCCTGGATGGTCTTGCGCAGAATCTCGGCCAGTTCGGTCTGGGAATAGTTCTGCTCCGGGTCCGGTGCCCAGTCGGCCAGGTCGCGCGGAACGCTGCCTTCCTCGGTCTCGATATCCTCGTCGATCGAGACCATTTTGCCGGTGCGCCGCTTGCGGAGACGCATCAGGCTTTCGTTGACTGCGATTCGAACCAACCATGTGTAGAACTTCGAGTTTCCCTGGAACTGGTCGATCTTTTCGTACGCCTTGAGGAACGCATCCTGCATGACATCTTCAGCGTCTTCACGGTTTTGCGTGATATGCTGCGCAATCCGGAAGATCTGCCGGTCGTACTTGCGGACCAGCGTGTCGTAGGCCGAGACATCTCCAGTGCGGACCCGTTCAACCAGGGCCACGTCGGGATGCTGCTCGTTCTCTCCTGCAATAGATTGGATGGTCGCCATGGGAGTTGGTTGCGGGAATTCGTAGGGACACCGGATGGGCTTCGCTTCCGGGCCGGTAAAAGACAAGTGTAATAGACGACGGGGCAGGAGACCAAACCGGCGCGCGGAAAGTGGACAAAGCAGAGCCTTCGCCTGCACGCACGGAACGTAACGGAACTGGTTCGGGGGTACCAAGCGGGGGAAGAACCGTCATACAGTGGAAGTATGACGGTTGCACTCTCCCCAACCCGAGCACCTATGACAGCGCGGTGGCTGGCAGCGCTGCTTTCTGCCTTGATGGTGATTACTCCGGTTTGGGGGCGGACCTCGGATGCGGCCAAGACCAAGGCTTCTGGAAGCAACGCGTCTGGGGGCAAAGCTTCCGGTGGCTCCGGCTCTGCTGCGCACAAGACAGGAGCGGCACACAAGTCCGCCACGACACACAAGACCACGGCGGCGCACAAAGCGGGAACGGCACCTAAGGCCAGCAAAAGAGGGAAGAAGACCCTGACGCGGAGACGCAAGAGGCGACCATCGGCGCGGGCGCAGCGGATCAAGCTGGCGTTTGTGGCTTCAACGGAGCTGCGGCCCATGGCTCAGCAACTGGCGACCATGCGCACACCGGCGGCCTACGCCGGGGTGACTAGTTACGCACATCAGCACACCGGCGACGCAACGGCGGCGGCGTACCTGGCGCTGGGCCACGCATACCTGTTGGACAAGCGCTATGCGGAGGCGGCGGAGAGTTTGCGCGAGGCACGGCGCGCCAGCGATGTGCTGGGCGATTATGCAGACTTTCTGGCGGCGCTGGCTCAACACGAGGCCGGCAACGAAGCGGCAGCGGAGGCGCTGCTGAAGGGATTTGTGCAGACTTATCCAGACAGCATCTTCGACGCCGAGGCGCCGGAACTGGAGGCGGCGGTGCTGCTGGCCATGAACAATGCAACCGGCGCGCAGCAGGTGCTGGCGGCAGCCGCCAGCGGGGACGCGGCCAGCCGGCCGGGCTACCAGGTGGCTCGCGGGCAGGTGGCGCTGGCGCTGCACCAGACAGAGGAGGCGGAACGGATCTTCAAGCAGGTCCTGCTTGACCATCCGCTGAGTTCGCAGGCAGAGATTGCGCGCGCCCAACTGACAGCAGAGGGCGCGGAATCCACATTGACGGTGGCGGAACTGCGAAGCCTGGGCGATGCCTACTACAAAGGCGGCCGCTACGCAGAAGCCAGCGAGCAGTATTATGCGCTGGCGCACCAGGCGAGCCTGGATGAACAAAGCCGGGAAGGCTTCGCGGTGGCCGCGGCGAGTTGCGACTTGAAGCTGAAGCGCCTGAGCAAGGCCGAGGCCGAGGCGCTGCCCGACACACCGGACGAGAACGGCGCGCGGAGACTTTACCTGTTGATGGAACTGGCGCGAAGCCGCGACGACTGGGATGAACAGCAGCGCATTGTGACTCGGATGGAGACAGACTTTCCGCATAGCGAATGGCTGGCCGAGGCACTTTTTTCCAGCGGCAACATGTACCTGTTGAGCCGGGATTATCCCCGGGCGGTGGAGTACTACAGCTACCTCGCGACGCACTTTCCGACAGAGAAGAATGCTGCGGCCGCGCACTGGCGGGCGGGCTGGCTCTGCTACCGGCAGGGGCTTTATGCGGACGCGGCTCGACTGTTCGACGAGCAGATACGGCTTTATCCCAGCGCGACGGAGACGGTGTCGGCGCTCTATTGGCGCGGACACCTGTATGAGACGCAGGACCACAATCCCGCACTGGCCGCGGCGAACTACCGCACCATTGTGCGCGTCTACCAGCACTTTTTTTATGCGCAGATGGCGCGGCAACGACTGGCGGCACTGGGCAACACGCAGCCGGTGGCCGATCCGGAGCTGGACTTGATCGAGGCGCCGCCCGTGCCGGCGCTGGACGACAGCTTTCCGGACGACAGTCCGCATCTGGCCAAAGCGCGGCTGCTAGCGAATGCCGGCCTGAACGATTATATTCCGCGGGAGATTGAGGGCGATCCGGATTCCGGCTCATGGAGCGCGCTGGCAGAGGCGCAAATCTATGCTTCCTACGGCGAGACGTCCCGGGCCATGCGCGCCCTCAAGCGGGCATTGCCAAGCGCCGCGTCGGCCCCAATCAAGTCAATTCCGCTGGCTTACTGGCGCATTCTGTTTCCTGAGCCTTACTGGGACACGATCAAGGCGGAATCAGCCAAGAACAACCTCGACCCTTACCTGGTGGCTTCGCTCATCCGGCAGGAGTCGGAGTTCAATCCCGCGGTCATTTCGTATGCCAATGCGTGGGGGCTGATGCAGTTGGTGCCAATCACGGGCAAGGCGATGGCGCGAGAAGAAGGTATCACCCATTTTGAGACCTTCCAACTGCTCAATCCAGAAACAAATATCAGGCTCGGTACACGGTATCTGCGCCAGATGCTGGACAGATTTGGCGGGGTACAGGAGTATGCACTGGCGGCTTACAACGCCGGCGATAGCCGGGTGGTGGATTGGGAGGCCGCGGGTCCCTACCAGGGGATCGACGAGTTTGTGGAATCCATTCCGTTTACGCAAACACGGGATTACGTGGAGGCAATCCTGCGCAACATTGAAGTCTATAAAGACATTGATGCGGCTGCCGGCACACAGGGCGGCAACCGAGGCGGGAGGTAACTGCCCGATTGGGTACAGAGAATGTACCCCGTTCGATACTCCCTGACGCCGATTCCGATTGACGTGCTCGACCGGTGGCAATAACACTGATTTTCAACCGGAGACTGCACAGTCTCTGGCAAGCCATTCGCAGCCTGCTGTTGTTGCACAACGAAGCGGCGGAGACGAAGAGACGCTGCTCGGTGACCTCAAGTATCGGAGGGCAGGATGTCAACCGACTTGCAGTTTCTGGAAGAATGGATTCCCGAGAGAATGGACCCCGGAACGGTTTTCGTCCTGGAAAACCAGTCCAAACTCGGTCACGCTCAAAACCCCTATGTTGCCGTCATGTCGTGCCCGCGCTGTGGCACCATGGGGCTGATTACACGGCGCCAGTTGTGCGCGGGAGAGACGATGATCTGCGGGGGAGAGGTGTGTTCAGCCGAGTATCGGCTGGATGGCGAAAGCATCTGCTTCCGCAGCCCGCAGTAGGGGCTTGATCCGTAGCCACGCCGGCGACTTCATATCCAACCATTTTTTGGTTCTCTTCGCGCTATACAGGTTACGAGCAGCCTGCTGAACGCATACGCCGATAGCATCGCTGCTTATCGCAAACAGGAATCTTGTGCATAAGCATCTCACTCTTATTCCTCAGGATTGCAACTGGGGCTGCCAGGCAGGTGTTTCCGCGCCACGAGTCTTTTGAGGCATCTGTTCAGGCGACCAGTCGACGGGTTCAACGATTGCGTAGTAAACAATATTCCCGCAATGAACGCACTGTCCTTCTCGTATGGCGCTCAGAGAACCACCGACAGTCTGTTGGAAGGTCCGCAGGCACTCCGGGCAGGCGAGCGTCACATAAGGTTCTCCAGAGGCGTTTTTCCCGTTTCGTTGAATCCAGATAGGTGACGAGGCAGCCGGCGGGTTGGTAAGCAAGCGCTCCGGCTGGGCCAAACCTTCAATGATCTTCAACAAGGAGCGGACACCGCTGCCTTTCTGGTAGAAGGCATCGGCGGCAACTCCTGAAGGCACTTCATCGCCGGAGAATGCGCCGCTCATTGCGATCAAGCGAATCGACGGCAAGCGGTGATGGACGACCGAGAGAAACTCGAATCCGGACATACCGGGCATGTTGAGATCGGAGAGAATGATATCGGGGATCACCTTCCGAATCTCGACCAAAGCAGAGAATCCGTCGTGGGCTGATCGAACGAAGTAACCAATCTCAGTGAGCACCTGCGCTATCGAGGTTCGAATCGAAGGGTCATCGTCCACTATCAAGAGTTTTGCCAAGGGGTTTTGCCACACAGTTCGCATCTTGCACCTCATATTTCGAATGCATGAAGCTTTGAAACCAAGGTTGCATTGGAGAATCCCTAATGCTGGTCAATTCCGCACAGAGGTGGAGGATTTATGGGATAAGCCCAGGTGATTTTGGGCGCGAAAGAAGGCATGGACAGATTAAGGCCCAGGCAGGGAAGGTGCCTCTTAACTCAAATATTCGTGCTGTATATATAAGATGCCGTTGAGCTTACGATGACTCCCCGCTTAAGAAGCTCGAATTATTCGTAGAGTGAGCAAAAGTGAACAGATGTTGTCCTAAATAGGTGCAAGCATGTGACAAAATACCGCGTAAGGTGTGAAACGGCGCGGATTGGAATCGATCCTCAACAAAAGGAGCCGTTTCAGGCATTCGCGCGATTATAGCCGAGTCTCTACTCGGCGTGGCAATTCCGCCGTTAGCCTGAAGTTGATATGGTTCTGTCGTCTCAGGGCGCTCCATATCACTGCTGCACCCGGAAGGGGGGCATCGGAATGATTCAGCCTGGTGGATTGGAATTCGATACTGCCGCCTACCTGGCACACGCCGGACTAGGTCGAAGAATCGTGCAACTAGAACCCAAACAGAGATTGTTTTCGCAGGGAGATCCGGCGGATTCCATTTTCTATTTGCAAGATGGCCGGGCAAAGATCACGGTCGTATCGCAAACCGGAAAGGAAGCCACCGTCACGATCCTGACCCCAGGCGACTTTGCAGGAGAAGAGTCGCTTACAGCGAACCATGGGCTGCGATTGGCCACGGCAACAGCCATCACAGCCTGCAGCGCGCTCAAGATTAGTCGAGAAGAAATAATCCGCGTAATGCACGAGGAGCACGAGTTCTCCGATCTATTTCTGAAGTTCCTGCTGGCCCGCAGCATGCGCAACTGGGCCAATCTTGTCGACCAGCTCTTCAACTCCAGTGAAAAGCGCCTGGCGCGTATTCTCCTGCTGATGGCGGAGTTCGGCAAGCCTGGCGAGTCCAAGCGATATATTCCCAAGATTTCGCAAGAGACCCTGGCGGAGATGATCGGGACAACCCGCTCCCGGGTCAGCTTCTTTATGAACCGCTTCCGTAAGCTCGGCTTTATCGACTACACCGACCACATCCAGGTTCACGAATCTCTGCTGAACGTGGTTCTGCACGACCTATTGCCGGGCGACGCGAGCAAAGATGCATCCGGGTTGGAAGCCCGTCAAAAATTGGAGAAATACCTGGATTAACAATTTTGCGGGCGAATAGATTTAACAATGCGAAAGATGCCGATCAGTATCGATGCGATATCCACCAACGGACATCGGAGTATTATGGCCATGGTTGCTGCACGCCTAAGCCGGGCGTAACAACTCGTAACGAAAGGGGACCGATGCTCCCTCAAAAAAAGACACGTGACCTTGCCCGCAGTCTCGTTGCTCGCGAGGCAGATTCGAGCACTACCGCACTGCAAACTGAACCAGCGAGTGTGCGTGTCTATGAGAGGTTGTGCCGACAACTCGGCGCACCCGTGGGAGTTGATGGTTTTCGCGCGCTCGCTTCGCGTGCCCTGGCTCTGGCCAAGTCGGAATCGCACCGGCTCAACACCGTGCAGGTTATGGCGAATGGGGGTTTGCGCGGTCTTGGCGAAGTTGAGTCCCAGACCAACCCGGATGAGGATGACGAGGTCGGAATCATTCTAATCGCGCAGTTGCTCGGGCTGTTTCTTGCCCTTCTTGGCGAATCGACAACGCTGCGCCTGATAGAGGATTTACGCCTGCAGGCTGACGTAGGCGCAGAGCCTGTCGCGACCACAGGGGACACGGCGGACTCGGTGCCTGAAGACCTCCCAATGGCTGCGGCATTCGAGGACCTTCTTCTGGAAATTGACCAGCTGAGGAAGGTAAGCGGACGTATTGAAAACCTGGCGAGCAAACATCCCAGTATGGAGGAAGGACTCATGGTTGCTGCTGGGAACGTTCGCAGTATTGCCACGGTTTTGGACGTTTTCACACTTATTCGAAGCAAGGCCGGCGGCTCGCAGGAAAATCCACCGTTTCCACAAACGAATCGCTACATGAACTGAGTTCCGTGGGCACTCTACATCCAGTGCGGCTCTGGATGTCGAAGACCTCTACCTCGGGTGGTTGCGAAATGATGGAATCGCCGCCCTGAGCCTGCCACGAAGCGGATAACCGTTCACTGAAACTGCAACCTGGAGCAATGCAGGGTTGACCTTGACCACTCCCCCGGAAATGCGAGATTTAGCCCGTCTGCTTGTTGCCCAGGAGGCTTTTGCGGGCAGGACCTCTGCGCCGGTGAAGTCCGCTAGTGTTCGCGTCTATGAGAAACTCCGCCGGAGTTTGATTGCATTTTCTGGAGTTGCCAGTTTCTATTCGCTTGCCTTTCGCGCTCTGGTTCTGGCCAGTTCGGAAGCTCCCGCTCTTAACGCAGCACGGATCACTGCGGATGGAATCTTACACGGCCTGGCAGAGTTTGAGCCTCGAACCGACATTGGCGGAGTTCAGACCGGAGAATTCCCGGTTGGCGAGGAAGGAACAATTCTGATCGCCAGATTACTCAGCCTGCTTCATATCTTCGTTGGTGAAGCTTTAACGTTGAGCCTGCTGCGCGATGCATGGCCAGGTGCAGCCTTTGACGATCGCAATTCGGGGAATGGGAGAAAATCGTGAATACGGATAAGAAAGTAACGATAAACAAGCTGCCAACCGGAGTTCCGGGCCTCGACGAAATTGTTGGGGGTGGTCTCCCCGAATACTCCTTCAACATCATCGCGGGCGCCCCCGGAAGCGGGAAGACGACCCTGGCGCACCAGTTCGTGTTTGCAAATGCGACCCCGGAGCGACCTGCTCTCTATTTCACGGTTTTGGGTGAGTCCGCCATAAAGATGCTGCGATACCAGCAGCAGTACACATTCTTCGATCCGGCCAAGCTGCCGGACTCCATCCGCTTTATCAACCTGAGCCAGGTTGTTTTAGAGAAGGACCTGGGCGTCGTCCTGGAGGAGATCACCAAAGAAGTTGAAAAGGCTAACCCTGCCGTTGTGGTTGTGGACTCCTTCCGCACCATGGTGCGGAAGCCGCAAAGTGATATGGAACTGCAATCCTTCATTCAACGGTTAGCCCTGTCT
>Ga0182014_10000697_pt1 | contig 45558 bp, 38 predicted proteins | sample 612S2DmetaG_FD_120489 | JGI IMG/M metagenome (GOLD analysis project Ga0182014, IMG submission 120489) | Permafrost microbial communities from Stordalen Mire, Sweden - 612S2D metaG | ecosystem: Environmental > Terrestrial > Soil > Wetlands > Permafrost | place: Sweden: Stordalen | collected... | reverse complement strand
TGTCAGAGAACTTAGTGCTTCAGGTTACCCTTTACACCTCCCTCTAGCTACATGGGTGAACTACCGAACTCCCCTGATCGGACTTTAACCGACTAGTCATACGTTTTACACGGCATACCCTACGAGTCCGCATATGCTACTTGAAAAATATATTGAGGATTACCACTTGAATTGTGGTATCTGACATCGCGTAAACGGTATCTACAAAGAAATAACGCTGATTCCTCTTTACTTGCACGGATAGGTCTTTACTAAACCTCTTATCAGAATTAACCCAAGAAGCGTATCACTATTGAATAATTTGGCATTTTCATCTATTTCTCTTTGAAGAATACCTAATAAGTTGTCGGCACTCATGGTTACGTTGCTTGGTTGGCAATAAATCTTTTTGTTCCCTTGTGTGTCGAGTATCATGTTTGACAATCCTACACCTTCTGCAACCCCGGATATAAAGAGCTTGAATTCTTGAGTGTTCTTTAGTTTTTCATAATCTTTGAATCTCACGTCTGAATATGCAGGTGATACGCCACTTACAATAATTATCAAGACAAATATCACTGTGATACATATAAACTTCGTATTATTCGTTGCCATAACTCATACCTCCTAACATTAATTTTTGTCCTTTGCAGAACAATCAATATCCAAACTTCGCTCTTTCTGATTATATGAATATAATAATAGCACTATTCATTTTTTTTAAAAGAAAAATTCTACAGCCGCATTTATTACGGATTGAAATATTGTATGAATTGAAAAAATAAGAAAATCAACCGTACATGAAGTTAGGTGGATTCCACAGATCGAGAAATCAAATCACTACGCATTTGCATGTTCCATCCCCTATTCAAAAATCATCGCCCGATATAATCCGTTAGGTCGCGCATTGTTCAGGGTATGCGGTTATTTTGCGCCGGGCTGCTTTGCTCAAGGCTAAATTTCTAAATTTTCAAAAAAACTGTTCCTTCACGTGCAGAAAGCCACCCGTAGCACTATAATCAAGGTCCCATAGGCTGCGAATAAACAGTCGTAACTATTTGTTTTCACCAAGTAATTATGAATATTAACTAATGAAAATAGCCTGAACATTACATTTAACGATACATGACATAGAGTGTTACACCATCATTAATAATGTAATTAGAAGAAATTAGTGCATCATGTTGAAATAGCTACTAAAAAGGACTATATTAAACCATAGTTAAAATATAAAATAATAATCATTTGATATTACTAGGGAATATGCTCGGCAATATTGTTTTGCGCTGACTAAACATGGCATTTTGCACACAATAACACTTTGTGTTAGTGTAAAAATCGCAAGATTAGATGAAAAACGTGTATGATAAGAAGAAACTATGATCCGATTCCACCCATTTGTAGGATCGGTATTAAATCTTTTTTCAGAAGAAAATGGCCCGCATTTGGCCCGCATTTTGTGCTAATTTGGCTTAATTTGGCGAGGAATGAAAAAAAGGGCTTTCAGCGTAAATACTGAAAACCCTTGATTTTGTTGGTGGTGCTTGTAGTCTAGTCCGAACCACTCTCTGTACCCGAATTCGATATTCAACCAAAAATCTCGTACAAAACGAGAAATAAACGAGATAATCCGATTGCAAAAATCTGAGTTCAAAGCAAATTGAGCGCATCAAACTAAATAATAGACATAAACCGGGCTTAAGTTATCCTAAGCAGTACGTTAATAGGAAACATGTGTGAACCAGTTTAAATCTTTCCTTTAATTGAGCTTCCTGTAAGTGAGAGGTTCCCCATTCCCATCAGAATACATGCTTTCAAGAGGTAATGTTTGTATTACTTTGCAGTGCCTGCTGCTGATCCAAGCTTCTTTATTGCATCCTTCGTGCGGGTGAGCCAGTAGCTTTGAGGAGTTACCTCCATTTCTTGATAGAGAGATTCAGCTTTCTTCAGATTTTCCATGGCTTCTTCTTTCTTGCACGCATTGGCAAGGAACTCACCGAGATGAAGATACCCGAAAGCGCTCCATGATTTTAATTTGCAATCCTCGAAGATTGAAATGCCCTGTCTGATCTGGTTGTGAGCCTCTTCGATAATGGCCGGGGTCGTTTTCTCAACCATACATCCAAGGAGTACCCATGCTACGCCTTCAATCAGTTTTGCATCGCACTCCTGTGAAAGTCTTAAGGCCTCCTCGGCACACTCCCTGGCACGTCCCAGATCACCTATAGCCCTGAGAGTCATGGCAAGCCAAAAATAGCTTGCCGATACCATAATGGGTAGGCCAAGCTCTTTGGCAATCTTGAGTGACTTCTCTCCAGCATCTATCGCTTTTTTGTACTCTCCACGGAGACAATAACCTCCCCCTAGCATGTACCAGGCAACATCGAGGCCAAGAGAAATTTCTGCCTCCTCAAAAATTTTAATGGCTTCCTGTGTGTGTGCGATGGTATTATCCCCGTCCCCTGCCAAGTACGTTATGATGGAGTGCAGCATTTGTGCCTTCCCCATCTCAAATTTATCATTGACTTCACAGGCATTCCGGAATCCTTTCGCCAAAACATTGCTTCCCTCCTTGATTTTTCCCATCCATCCTAAAGAAGCACCGCAAAACGAGCAAATTGATGAGTAAGGGTTATAACCAACTCCGAAAGAGTCCTTTTCCAGATGGTGTTCCTCAAGGAGATGAATTGCTTTACTTCCGATGTCCACAACTTTCTCAACATCACCTGTAAAATAGTATGCAACACAAATCTGGTCTGCGCTTTGTGCCATAAGTCCAAAGTCCTTGATCTTTTCCGCGGAATTGAAACACTTCTCGGCGTATTCCAGGCCGAGGGATGGGTTGCCGCCGGCAGTATGATATAAACTCAAACTAACAAGAATCTGTAAAAGGCCTTCTTCATCCCCCAACTCCTGAGCTAAATTTTCCCCATTTTGAAGGATTTCAAGGCTGCCCTCCGGGTGACTCAAGAAGATGAGAGGAATTCTCATCACTAGGTGTACTTTCAACTTCTCTTTTTTATTCTCCAGGCTCTCCGGCTGGGCATCCAGCATTCGGATTGCTTCTTTGTAAAAGCGTATGGCTTCATTGTTGGCGTAATTATTTGCCGCCTTCCCCCCGGAGAGCTTTAGGTAATCATAGGCCTTCTGGAAGTTATCGCTCTGCGAGTAGTGGTAGGCTAAAGTTTCATAGAATTCAGGAAGGTGATCATGAAGGAGTTCCTCCATTACCAGACCGATCTTCTCATGGATCAGCCGTCGTTCCTTTATGAGAAGGCCATTGTAGACGACCTCCTGGGTCAGGGCATGTTTGAAGATGTACTCCAGTTCAGGCTGAAGTGATATGGTCTTGATGAGATCGAGGCGTTCCAGGTTCATCAGGCCTTTGTCGAGGTACTCCTTCAGGTCACTGATCCTTTTCAGTATCTCATAGAAAAATGCCCTGCCGATAACAGATGCTTCCTGAAGGATCCGTTTGGTCTCCCGTTCCAGTCTGTCTAGTCTTGCCGAGATGACCCCCTGTATCGTGGAAGGAATATCTTTTTCGGTAAGTGTTCTGGTGAGTTTCCAGGAATCTTTGTCTTTAATAAGAGTGTCTGTTTCAATCAGGGAGTTGATGACTTCCTCCAGGTAGAAGGGATTCCCTTCTGCCTTTTCCCGTACAAACATTTGTAACTGTTTAGGAATGGTTTTCGTATTAAGCAGAGACTCCACCATGCTCTGGGCGTCGGTAGGAGACAGATGTTGGAGTCTGATCTCATGATACGACTTAATGCTATTTGCCTGATGGCTGGTGAACAGGCTGAAGCTGGGACGATAAATACAGAGAAAAATAACGGGATACTTGAGGTCGATCAGGATATTCCGCATAAGTTCTACAGATGAGGGGTCAGCCCAGTGGAGATCTTCGATACATATGACAGTGGGAGCATGTTTGCAGAGGTTGGCCAGAATCAGTTTAATAGCCTCGTGAAGTCTTGCTTTCCACTGCTCTGGAGGGACTTGTTCTATTTCCGGGTAGGGAAGAGAATAAAGATTGCCTATATAGGGGATCAGGTCTTTTCTTTCTCCCAGAGTAGCCTGTGCTCCCTTTTCCACTTTTTGCCTCGTCTGATCCGGGGGATCTCCCTCCTTGATCTGCCAGGCACGGGAAAGGAGATCAATGACCGGAAAATAGGGGATGTTCTGGGAGTAGCCATAGGAATGACCCTCTCTCCACTGAATGGTGTTTATGTCCAGTGAGTTCCTCAACTCTTCAACCAAGCGGCTCTTTCCGGTACCAGCATCTCCGATAATTGAGAAGCTGGAGGATTTACCCTTTTTGAGATTGTCAACTGCTTCTTTGAGTTGGTCCATCTCCACTCGCCGGCCAATCAATTCTGATCTCAAGCCTGAGAGTCGATGGGTCTTGGAAATGGCTTCTTTGGGAGATAAGACTTTATAGATTTGAATTGGTTCTTCCTTGCCTTTTACTTTGGTTGGATCGAGTTTCTCGAAGTTAAAATATCCTTCCGCCTGATGATACGTTTCGAGACCCACAATGATCTCATCGGCCTTAGCCAAGCCGGAAATACGGGAGGCTACATTAATGGTATCCCCAAGGACTCCATGCGTGCCCTTCTCAAAATCTATTTCCTTGGCCACCACCAGGCCCGTATTGATTCCCGTGTGCATATAGAGTGGCCTGCCGATGGTTTTCGTTAGAGACGGACTGATTTCTTTTACCAGGTTGTGAATCTCCCGTGCTGCCCGTATCGCCCGCACGGGATCATCCTCGTGTGTCTTGGGAACACCGAAGATCGCCATTACCGCATCTCCTACAAACTTTTCAATGAAGCCCTCATACTTCACCACTACCTGAGAAATCTTTCCGAAGATCCTGTCCATGATCTCCTTCACTTCTTCAGGATCAAGCTTCTCATTCATGGCCGTGTAACCGGAGAGGTCGCTGAACATGACAGTGACGTGCTTGCGCTCATGATCTGTAATAGTTGGCTTAGATGGAGTTTCTAAGGGCTTAGGAGTTATCGCCGATGTTTTTGTAAAGTCGTAACCGCAACCACCGCAGAAATTGCTATCCGGTGTGTTTATCATTTGACAAGATGGACAGGTAAAGACAAGTTTCTGTCCACATTTCTTACAAAAGTTAAAACCATCAGGATTTTCGAATCCGCAATTTGAACACTTCATTGTCCGCAACCTTCCATTCGGTCGAGATTAGTATGGTTTATGATTCCAGAGAAGCCAGTTCCTCTCTTGCCTGTTTGAGAAAGACATCCGCCTCGCATTCCTCAAAAAGCCGGACAGCATCGGAGATACATTTTTTGGCTTCATCAGTTCTTCCTTTGATCTTATGCAGGAGGCCTAAATCAAGTGTCGCTTGACCCAGGAGACCCTTGGCTCCAATCTCTTGAGCCAGCTTTATCGCCTTCTGAAAATGATTTTCCGCCTTTTTGGCAGCGAAGGGCACATTTTTCAATAAGAACCCGATGTTTTTTGCGATCATGGCCGGGCTCAAGGGACCCGCCCCTTCCGCTATCTGCTTGTAGATCCTCCCGAGAATAAACTCTGCCGTTATAGTAAAATATTTTGCTCCACTTTCCTCGGAGCGGTCCCTTACTTCCTCAATCATAGTCAGACCTCGGCTCATATGCCCCTCTGCAATATAAATAGCCCCCAAAAACATGTCCGACACTGTGCACAAACTTTCGTTACCGTATTCATGGAAATAAGACGATACTTCCTCTAAAATTTCTTGTGCCTCTGCAATTTGACCGGCTAAAACGTAACCCACAGCCTCATATAAACGCGCAGATTCTCCATAAAAGCGGTCCAACGCAACCTTTGCGCCCGTATGACCGGATTGAATTGTCATTTGAAAATTACCCGATGCCAGACCACTCGTCGCCATGCAGGTATTGCCCACGACGATGCAACGAATATTCGAGTGCCGGCGCCCATACTCCAGGAGTTCATTTGCAGTCGCATACCCCTTCTTTCCTTCACCCTTGTAGCAATAATTTAATGCAATACCTGAAAGGGACTTTAAATATAGATAATGATCCGCTGGAAAAAACCGGGCCATCTCCAGCGCCTTTTGCCCAAACGCAATGCCCTGATCCATAAGGCCTAAGAAGACACAGGTCCAGCTCATCCAAGCGGCGGCATAAGCGATGACCTGCCGGTCATTGGCCTCTTCCCCCAGGAGAAGGGCCCGGTGAAGATAGTCATACGATTCCCTCACCCTTGTCCGCCAAGCAAGGGTAAAACCAAGGCAGGCATAGAACCTCCCGAGCGTCGTCTTATCGTCGAGGGATTCGGCCAAATCTTTGTGGGAAAGAAGCAGTTCAGTTAATCCCTTGAAATCTCCATAGTAATAATAGACCAGAAACCATTTCCAGAGCAGATCGATGATCAGCTTGTCATCTTCTTTGGATTTGTTTTGCTTATTGGAGAGGAGGTCAAAGGCTTCCTGAAAATACCCATTCGCCTCATCAAGGGAATACCGGTTAAGGCTTTTCTCGCCACACTTTATGAGGTAGTCCACCGCTTTGGATATGGACTGTCCCTGTTTATAATGAAAAGCCAATGTCTCATAAAATTCCGGTAGACGATCATGGAATAACTGCTCCATGATGAGCCCGATGCGCTCGTGCAGCGCCTGACGTTCCTTCTTGAGGAGCCCGTTGTAGACCACCTCCTGGGTGAGGGCATGTTTGAAAATATATTCCAGATCAGGTTGAATGGTTCTGGTCCGAATGAACTCCAGCCGTTCCAGACCGCTCAGGGATTTATCCATCACGTCTTTTAATGCTGTCACCCTTTTGAGAATCTCGTAGAGGAAGGCTCTGCCGATGACAGAAGCCTCCTGAATGACCCGTTTCATATCCCGTTCCAAACCATCCAACCTGGCAGCAATGACCCCCTGGACAGTGGAAGGGATGTTCGCTTCCTGGATAGATTTGGTGAGCTTCCAGTTGCCGTTATCCTTGATGAGGGTATCTGATTCAATCAGGGCATTGATGACCTCTTCCAGATAAAAGGGGTTCCCTTCCACCTTCGTCTGGATGAAACGCTGGAGTTCCGATGGAATATGATCCGCCTTGAGAAGCGATTCCACCATGGTCTGGGCTTCGGAGGAAGAAAGATCCTGAAGTCTGATCTCCTGGTATGCCTGACCCAGGCCGGCAAGCTGATGGGCGGTGAAGAGATTGAAGGGTGGCCTATAGGCACAGAGGAACAGCGCGGGAAGCCGTAAGTCATTCAGGATTAAACGGATAAGTTCTATGGAAGAGGGATCCGCCCAGTGGAGATCCTCCAGGCAGATGATTGTCGGGTTTTTCCTGGTCAGGGATGAGAAGATCATCTGGACTGCCTCATGGAGCCTTGTCTTCCAGTATTCCGGGCTGACTTCCTCGATCTCCGGATACTTCAGAGAGTAAAGGCTTCCCAGATAAGGAATCAGATCATTTCTTTCTCCAATGAGATGTCCCGCTGCGGTTTCCACTTTTTTTCTAATCTGCTCCGGAGAATCCACTTCCTGTATCTGCCATGCCCTGCTGAGTAAGTCTATTAGAGGAAAATACGGGATATTCTGAGAGTAAGCATAGCAGTGACCATCCCTCCATTGGATCTCGTCCAGATTGATGGTTGCCTTGAAATCTTCGATGAGACGGCTCTTGCCGGTGCCCGCGTCCCCCACAATGGAGAAGATGGAGCCCTTGCCCTGTTTGAGGTTTGCGACGGCCTCCCGCAACTGGGCCATCTCCACCTTGCGGCCGATAAGCTCTGCTCTCAATCCAGATAATCTGTGGGTCGTGGTGGGATCTTCTTTGGAAGATAATACTTGGTAAGGTTTTATCGGCTCAGCCTTACCCTTGACGGCGGTGGGCTCCATCGGCTCAAAGGTGAAATACCCTTCCGCCTGATGATAGGTGTCGGGACTGATAACAATTTCTCCGGGCTTCGCCAAACCTGAAAGCCTGGAGGCAACATTGATGGTATCCCCTAATACACCATGGGTGCCTTTCTCCAGGTTCACCTCACCGGTAACAACCAGACCCGTGCAAATGCCCGTGTGCATGGCGAGAGGCTTGCCAATTCTTTTTTCATATTGCGGACTGATGGAAGAAACGATTTCGTGGATCTCCCTTGCCGCCTTGATTGCCCTGACCGGATCATCCTCATGGGACTGGGGAACTCCAAACAAAGCCATCACTGCATCCCCGATAAACTTCTCAATGAAGCCCTCATACTTCACAACCACCTGGGCGATCTCACCGAAGACCCGGCCCATGATCTCCTTAACTTCTTCCGGATCCAGCTTCTCGGTCATGGCAGTGTAGCCGGAGAGGTCGCTGAACATGACTGTGACGTGCTTACGTTCTTGATCTGTAATAGTTGGCTTAGATGGAGTTTCTAAGGGCTTAGGAGTTATCGCCGATGTCTTTGTAAAGTCGTAACCGCAATCGCCACAGAACTTACTGCCCGGCTGGTTAACTGACTGGCATGATGGACAGACGATGGTAAGTTTTTGTCCACAATCATTGCAGAATTTTAAACCATCAGGATTCTGAAACTGGCACTTGGGACATTGCATAGATAATATCCTCCAAATAAGTGAACAGATACAGGTTTATGGAATTATGGAATGAATGTTTTATTTCTTAATGAGTTAACAATCTAAAGTCAATCGAAATTATGGATCATTCGGTGAGGGTTATAAACGGTAATCCTCAATTCCAACAACTATCCGTCACTGAACAGTTGGTGTAACAAACAATCCAGAGACTTGATCTAACGATAGACATTATTGGCTAACAGGAGAAGTTATCTCAATTCAACTTTGCGAAATGTGTCAATACATTCTTCCAGCTATACTTTAATAATTTGAAATAAAATCTCCTGTCTTTCACCAATACTTGTGCCTCATATTAATTTAGAATTTTGCCATCACTTTTTAGAAGTCTCTGCACGGCCAATTTGCCTTTTAATTAACTTATTATCCGACAAACTTCTCCCAATCAAAACTCGGTTCGAGCATAAGATCAGTCAATGCCCATACAAGGGCATCCATTCTGTTAGGTGAAGGATCTCCGGGCAACCAAAGGCACATTTCATCTTCTAGGGCACTGAAACTGTTAACATGATGAATACGACCCTGTTCATATTGCGCTGCCACTGGTTCTGCTCTTGTATGCTTATCCCTGGTCGCAGTCACGAGAGTAACGGGGACGTCTGGGTCAACCTGTCTGATGACCAACTCAACCATTTCACCGCCATTATTCTTTTCAGCGATAATTTTATTGGCTTCATATTCATGATAGGCCTTAACTGCAACTTCCGCCCACGTTAATGGACTTCCCTGAACTGTTAAATCGGCTAATACATATCCATGATCATTGTATTGGCCGGCAACTATAATACCAGCATCGTCGCCTGTGCTTGTAACTGAAGGATCAACAGCAACAACAATTCTGTCTAAAGCCGGTGCGTTCAGTACCCTGGCATCTTCAATAGTCTTCCGCGTCCAAAGAGCGCCCGGGGTTTCATTAACGTCTTCAGCCAAAATCTCCAAACGATAAGCAAGCGGCGTCATATCCCGTGATACATCAGCTAAGGCCTCTTTGCTGATATATGGATTTTCTTTCGAGGAGAAATGAAATGTTCTGTAACGTGTAGGATCTTTTTTCTCCTCATTCTGAAATAATCTAAACAGCTTTGCGGCATGTTGTCTATCTTTGGCTTTATTAACTGATCGACTATGAATAGACGGCGGTGTATAAATAAAAATTGCATCGCCGTTGTTATCGAGAAGCATCGGAGCTCCGACCGCATCCCATATATCTTCGTTCATGAGTTGGAACTCATCCAAAATCAGATCATCGGCATAGTCGCCACGCAGGGAATCCGCATTCCAAGCTGTTTTTGCCTTGATGCGCTGTTCTGTACCGATCAGCCCAATATAATGATCCGCCTCATTTTTGTAAAAGACCTCCTGTCTTATCGGTTCGGCTAAGATTCTTGTTACCGTTGTCCAAAAGCTTCCCACCTGGTCTGCCGTAGGCGCCGCATAAAGAACCCGTCGGCCCGCCAAAAAGCGTTTTACGGCCCGATTTGCAACCCCTACTGTTTTTCCGCCACGTCTGCCGGCCCGAATTATAATGCGTTTGGCTTTACAATGAATAAATTCCTGTTGAATTTTGTGCTTACGCCCAGAGAGCTTCATTTTAATTTCAATAGGTTTAGTCTTCATAGGATACCTCCAGTTTTATGGGACGGCCATCCTTGCCCGTATGTTCAATCTTGTCCGTCACCTTGCCGTCAAGTCTCTCAATAATTTCTTTAAAATAAGCTGAATTACCTTTGATGGCCTGCTTAGCCGCAGCAATGGCCAGGAGTTCGAGGATTGACTTTTTACTTGTTTCGTCAACTCCCTCTAATACCTTTTTGATTTCGTTGATCAGTGACAAGGACCCTTTGGGCCTTCCTTTTTTCTTTGGCTGATTGTTTTTAGAAAACATATTCAGGTTTTTCTTAGATTTTTCGTTATACATTTTATTTACCTCCCGTTTTTTTGAGAATTGCTTTCTTTCCAGTAAATTTTTCCCATCTCTTGCAGGTAACATCGCAATAAATAGGATCAATCTCCATGCCGTAGCAGGTACGGCATAATTGTTCGGCGGCAATTAAAGCAGGACCGGATCCGAGGAATAGATCGAGAATTATTTCTTTCTCATCTGAATAATTGTTTATGCAGAAGGCGAAGAGGCCGACGGGTTTTTGTGTGGGGTGAACCCTTGTTATCCCCTCAACATGACGTTTCCCTTCTCGCGTGTATCCGTTCCATACCTGACGATATATCCGGGCGGGAGAAGTGAAACTCGTCCAGGCGATTTCGCAATCGGCAAAGTTGTTTGATGAAGTATCGACTCGCTTATCCCATATAACCCAGCAGGGTGATGGCGGCAGAAAATCAGTGAAGTAATTTCCGCCCCAGAGGATGACTTTTTTTATATCGATTTCCTGACTTAAATGATAAATTTTCTTGGCCGTTTCTGTCGTTTCATCACCGACTATAGGCGAATACATTTTGCCGCTACCACCTATTCGACCCTTGCCCGTCGCTTTATCAACCTTGCGCACTATGTTAACGCCGTAGGGTGGATCAGTCAGCAGCAGGCCTCCCTGCTTTGGCCCCATTAACTTTCCCACATCATCTACATTCGTCGAATCGCCGCACATTAACCGATGTTTTCCCAAAAGCCAGATATCGCCCGTTTTGGTGATGGGTTTGATGATTTTTTCGGCTTCGGCCTCGGCATCAAATTCGTCCTGAATAACATCGCCCGATCCTGCCAGCCAACCATTCGGCAACTCAACGCCCCAATCCTCAAGGGGCAGGTCCGACCAGTCACTGGCCAGCACTGCAAAATCCCATTCGCCGAAGAGGCCGTTATCCCGTATGATGATCGCCTTCTCCTGATCCTCGCTTAAACCCCTTAAGATGATCACTGGTACCTCGGTATAATTCAGTTCCTTCGCGGCAAGATATCGCATGTTGCCGCCCAGGATTACTAACCTGCCGGTACGATCAGAGCAAAGTAGAGGGCGTGCTCTGAAAAGGTCTGGGCTCTCCTGAAGTGACTTGACTAAGTGCTTGAATGATTCATCCCTGATAAGGCGCGGGTTCTTCTCATTCAAATGAATCGTGCCCACTGGTAGATATTCAATTTTTAAAACATCTTTTTTCATATTTCTCCTCCTTATTTAAAATTAACACTTCGAAAATTTTGGATTACCAATTTCCCCTCCTTTCATCGTTAAATTTTTTAAATTTCGTGAAATAAAAAACTAACGAAGAAAAAGAGTCTTTTAAAAAGAAGATAATATATGGAAAAAGATTAAGATATTGACGGATAAAAAAAACATTAAACGTCAACTAAAGATGAATTAATTGATTTGATAAAGAATATATTGCTTTGATGAATTAGCGGGGTTTTATGGTTTGAATCATTTTTATGGCTTGGTATCAGAAATGACTGGATTTCCTCAGCAAACAGAGCGTTGCTGGTCATGAAACGGCAATAATGCCGTTTCATGACCAAAGGAGATAAATCATGAAAAACACCAAAAAGAGTAAGAAAAAAGACGTAAAGAGGAATAAGACTATTCCTAAGCGGCAGGTTGAATCCAGTGAAAAAATCCCCTGTTCAAAAAGCAAAAGGCGGGAAGACTCCAAACAGGCAACAATGATTAAACTAATGAAACGCCCAGGTGGCGCCACAATCGATGAAATGGCCAAGACGACCTGCTGGCAACGGCATAGTGTTCGCGGAATGATGTCCGGAGTATTGAAAAAGCGGCTGGGACTCTCCATCGCCTCTGAAAAAGGAGAGCGCGGGCGGGTTTACCGCATAAGCATATGAAGCATCATTTATCTCACAAGGCGGTAAGGTTTGACGAACTGGCTGGTCTATCTGCCCTTGACCGCAAAGAATTGGTAGAAAAATGGCGGAGCCTCTATAAAACAGGGCCACCGGTGAGAAGCCAAAATAAATTTCTACTATATGCCGTTGCTCACCGTATGCAGGAAAAGGCATTGGGCGGACTGAAACCCGCCACACGCCGCTTTCTGGAAAAAGCTGCACAAAACAATGATGCATCAAAACAGCAGTTATTACCTGCTATCAGCATTAAACCAGGCACAAGGATGTTGCGTGAGTGGCATGGAGTTACCTATGAAGTGATTATATTGGAGAGCAGTGTAATGTGTAATGGCAAAAACTATCGCTCACTCTCCGAAGTTGCACATGCCATTACTGGTACACGTTGGTCCGGTCCTCTGTTCTTCGGACTGAAGAAACAGGAGGTTGCATGAACACAAAGACAATACTTCGCTGTGCCATTTATACCCGTAAATCTTCTGAAGAGGGCCTAGATCAGGACTTTAACTCTCTTCATGCACAACGGGAAGCGTGTGAGGCATATATTGCCAGTCAGAAGCATGAGGGCTGGCACATTGTTAAGACACACTATGATGATGGTGGATTCAGCGGTGGCAATATAGAACGCCCGGCATTGAAACAATTGCTGGAAGATATTGATGCCGGGAAGGTAAATGCAGTGGTCGTGTATAAAGTAGACCGCTTGACCAGATCATTAACCGACTTTGCCAAAATCATAGAGCGATTCGATAATCATAATGTTTCCTTTGTTTCCGTCACTCAACAGTTTAATACTACCAGTTCAATGGGGAGACTTACATTAAATGTTTTACTTTCCTTTGCCCAGTTTGAGAGGGAAGTTACCAGTGAAAGGATTAGGGATAAAATAGCAGCCTCCAAGAAAAAAGGAATGTGGATGGGCGGATTTGTACCTTTGGGCTATGACCTCAAGGATCGGAAACTGCTGGTAAATGCCAAGGAAGCCCAAACTATCAAACATATATATCGCCGCTACCTGGAACTGGGATGTGTCCGCCTCCTTAAAGAAGATCTGGACAAAAATGGTATATATTCAAAAGTGCGTGGAGAAAAAGGCGGGTGTTCATTTGCCAGAGGAATGCTTTATAAGATTCTCTCCAACCCGATCTATATAGGGCAAATACGACATAAAGGAATCTGCCATCCAGGTCAGCATAAAGCAATCATCGATCAGGCATTATGGGAAAAGGTGCAGCAGCATATAGCCGAAAAATCGGTAGAACATAAAACACACAATACAGTCTCCTGTCCATTAACTAACAAATTGTTTGATGTCTCCGGCGAACGGCTGATACCCGTTCATGCAAATAAAAAGGGAAGGCGTTATCGTTATTATATCTCCCAAAGCCTTGCGGCAGAACCAAAAAATGCTTCATCAAGCGGTTGGCGATTACCCGGGCAGGAAATTGAGCAGGTGATCGCGCATGCAGCATCAGAAATCCTCCTTGACGGTTGTGCCATTACTACCGCATTACAGGAAGCGGGAATTGCCGCACACCACATTCCATCTGCACTAAATAAGGCAAAAAAGATACAACAAAATACTGCAGACTTAATAGACAGATTCATCCGGCGAGTGGATTTACGGCAGGATGGTGTATGCCTCACGCTGTCTCTGGCATCGCTTCTGGTACCAGAAGTGGAGGACTTAACCATCATCCGTGATATTCCCATGCGTATGAAACGGCGAGGAATAGAGATGCGACTTATAATTAATGGTACCGGACCTGTCAGAGTAGACCAGCCCTTGCTGAAAACCATTGTTCGTGCTCATAAATGGTTCAATGATCTGGTATCCGGACGAGTACACAATATGGCTGAAATTGCATCAATGGAAGGCGTGGATAAGAGCTATGTTTCCCGGGTGGTGAATCTTGCTTTCCTCGCCCCTGACATTATTGAGAGTATCATATCAGGGCATCAGCCTGCTGATCTCAATGTTGAAAAGCTCATGAAACGGACTGATTTGCCTCTCGACTGGGTACAGCAACGTCAGCTCCTGACCCGATAAGTTGACCGACGAAAATACCGAACAGAGAAAACAGCTAATATAATGGCCAAAACCTGATTCAGGCTGGCCTCTCCGGTCAACACCTTAAGCCGACTCCCGCCAACTGCGCCCATCAGGGCGCAAAGACCGCAGAATATCTCTGGAGGGGAAATTCATGGTGGGCCGTGAGGGATTTGAACCCTCGGCCAACGGATTAAAAGTCCGCTGCTCTACCGCTGAGCTAACAGCCCACATTATGGATAATTTAAAAGAGCGACCTCTTAACAACTAGTTTTGAATGTGTCAAGAAGAAACTCAAGTATGTTATCTATGGAAAGGATCTTCCAGAATTATTGTTTCTTCCCGGCCTGCGCCTACGGATACAAGAACAATTTTAGCTTCCGCTAATTCTTCCAGCCGCTTCAGATATTTCCTGGCATTGGCGGGAAGCTCATTCATTTCCCGCGCATAAAGAATATCTTCCTTCCAGCCGTCTAATTCTTCATAAACCAGCTTACACTCTGAAAGTACGCGCATACTGGCAGGCGCGGCGTAAGTAAACTGTCCGCTTACCGATTCATAGCCGACACAGATTTTCAGTTTGTCCAAACCGGTTAAAACATCCAGCTTAGTAATGGCCAGAGCGGTAATGCCTGAGACTCTGACCGCCTGTCGCACCAGTACCATGTCCAGCCAGCCGCAACGCCGTTTTCTGCCTGTTGTCGCGCCGAATTCCTGCCCGACCTGTTGCATATGATTGCCAATATCGTCTTTTAACTCTGTGGGGAAAGGACCTTCACCGACTCTGGTTGTATATGCTTTGCAAATTCCGACTACTGTGCTGATAGTATTAGGTCCGATGCCGCTGCCGCAGGAAGCATTGGCGGAAACTGTATTGGAAGAAGTCACATAAGGATATGTTCCGTGATCAATATCGAGATGAGAGCCCTGCGCTCCTTCAAAAAGGACTTTCTTTCCTTGCTTTATCTCGTAATCCAGAATCAGGGAAGTATCTGCCACGTAAGGTTTGATCTTCTGTCCGTAGGCTAAATATTGAGTGGCTATTTCCTCCTCGTCAATCGGCTTGTCCTTATAATAATTTATCAGCAGAAAGTTTTTTTCTTCCAGATTTTGCCGCAGTTTCTCGCGGAATAAATCTTCTTCATAGAGGTCGCCCACACGAATTCCCGTGCGGGCGACTTTATCTTCGTATGTCGGACCAATGCCTCTGCCCGTTGTGCCGATTTTTTTGCCCGATGAGCGGGCTTCACGAGCTTGGTCAATATTGCGGTGATAGGGCATAATTAAATGAGCTTTTTCGCTGATAAAAAGTTTAGTATGGGGCGGCAAAAGGTTGCCTTGCTGCAACTCTTCTATCTCCTGGAGAAAAACAGCCGGATCAAAAACAACACCATTGCCGATAACACAAATTTTATGGTCATGCAAAATTCCCGAGGGAATTAGATGCAAAATAGTCTTCTTTCCTTTGACAACCAGAGTATGGCCGGCATTATTTCCGCCCTGAAAACGAGCGACTATGTCAGCTTTTTCGGTGTAAAGATCAACAATTTTTCCTTTGCCCTCATCGCCCCACTGAGTGCCTACGACTGCAACATTGGACATGATTTATTTCCTAAATAATTAAAGGTTTTTGATCTTTTCGGTGAAAACTTTCTCCAGTTCGGCAAGCGCTATCTTGAGATCAGCCTCCTCGATTGTTGGGCCGCACCAGAAACGGTATCCGGCGGGTGCGTCTTTGTAGGAGTTGATGTCGTGAGCGATATTTTTCTTGCTCAGATCAGAAGCTACGCTTTTAAGGAATTTGCTTTTTTCATCGTTGCCCAGCGCCTTGATCTTGGGATGTGTCACGCTCAGGCACACGGATGTGTTGGAGCGGACATTGGGATTATCGGCCAGAAATTCGATCCAGTCGGTTTTGGTTACCCAGTCGGCCACCACTTTCAGGTTCGCCTGACTTTTTTTGATCAGACCCGGAAGTCCGATTTTTCCTGCCCAATCCAGAGCGTCCAGATAGTCTTCTATGCAGAGCATAGAGGGCGTGTTGATGACGTCGCCGTCAAAGATCGCCTTACTGATTTTGTCGCCTTTTTTAAGACGGAAAATTTTGGGCATCGGCCAGGGCGGAGTATAAGATTCCAGACGGGCAACCGCTTTGGGGCTTAAAATCATCATGCCGTGCGCGGCTTCACCGCCGAGACATTTCTGCCAGGAAAAAGTTAAAACATCGATTTTGCTCCAGTCGATATCGTTGGCAAAAGCGTAACTGGTGGCGTCGCAAAGAGAGAGCCCTTCACGGTTGGCGGGAATCCAATTCCAGTCGGGAATCCTCACGCCGCTTGTCGTGCCGTTAGCCACGAAGATCACATCACTTTTCCAGTCCACTTTGGCCAGATCAGGAATCTTGCCGTAATCGGCTTTAATAATCGTGGGGTTGAGTTTAAGCTGTTTGTTGACATCTGTTGCCCAGCCTTCGGAGAAACTCTCCCAGACCAATACGGTAACCGGCTTGGGACCCAAAAGTGACCACATGGCGCATTCAAATGCGCCGGTATCTGAAGCCGGAAGAATGCCCACAAGGTAATCTGCGGGAATATTTAATGTTTTACGTGTATCGTTAATGGCTTTGACGATTCTCTCTTTGCCCAACGCGGAACGGTGTGAGCGGCCGACCGGCGCGCTCTTCAGCGCGTCAATACTCCACGCTGGCCTCTTACTACAAGGGCCGGAACTGAAATTAGGGTTTTGCATAAATAACCATCCTTAAAATAATTTTTTAAAAGAACGCGTCTTTCATACCAGCAATGAAATTTTTACTCAAGAAAATTTAGTTTGTTTATTGTTGATCGGGGGGCACCCCCATAAGCTGTAATTAGGCGAGGTAAAAGCTTATAATAAAAAAATTTCTATCCTTTCCTTCCTGTTTTATTCCTTGGCCGAGGCCTTTTGTCTTTTGGTTTTGGTGTAAAAACTTGTTCTTGATCAATGCTGGCAGTTGGCTGAACCGGCAGCGCATGTAGTGATTGTTGATAGTAATCATCCAACAGCATGGCAATTATCGCTAATTCATCTTCCGACTGCGCTAAATTGCGTGCCAAGGGCAGGAAGCGCTGCATCCGCTCAACCTGAAGATTGTCACGGGCGCGAAGGCGTGCTTCCAAAAGCGCTGTTATCCGTTCGGAAACAACCCTTTCCAGTTCTTCATCATTGGCCAGCGGACGTTCTTCCATGTTGATATTGTAATGGTGGGCAATGCTCTGCAGCTTAAATTTTTCCATTTCCGCAACCAAAGAAATGGCCACACCGCTTGATCCCATCCTTCCGGTACGTCCGGCCCGGTGGATATAAGCTTCCGGTTCTTCCGGCGGTTCATACATGATTACGTGAGAAAGATCGGGGATGTCAATTCCTCTTGCGGCAACATCAGTAGCTACTAAAAAACGCAGGGCGCCGCGCCGCACTCGTGCCATAACCTTTTCCCGCATGCTTTGAGCCAGATCAGAACTTAGTTCGTCGGCATCGTAACCAAAGCGTTTTAATACAACCGTAAGATAATGTACCGTGCTTTTTGTATTGCAGAAGATGATGGCGGAGGCGGGATTTTCAATTTCAATGATACGCACAAGCGACCTTTCTTTGCGCATACCCGGAACAACATAATAAATATGCTCTATTTCGGCAATATGCACCTGATTGCCGCTCAAACTCAATAATTTTGATTGATGCAGGAATTGACCGGCTAAACGAATTACCTGCGGCGGAAAAGTTGCGGAAAACATGCTGCTGAGTATTTCGCTCGAAGGGATATATTTGCGAATTTTCACCATATCGGGATAAAAGCCCATGGACAACATGCGGTCGGCTTCATCGAAAATCAATATTTTCAAGTGATCCAGCGAAAGAGTATTTTTTAACAGATGGTCTAAGATTCGTCCCGGTGTGCCGATAACAAGTTGAGCGCCGCCACGAAATGATTCCAACTGCGCATTGTATCCTACCCCGCCATAAACTACTGCTGTTCTTATATCTGTCCCTTGAGTCAGCATCTCGGCTTCTCTGGATACTTGAAGGGCAAGTTCGCGGGTCGGAACAAGCACGAGAGCCTGGGCGACATTTTTCTGCGCGTTGATTTTTTGTATAATAGGTAGGATGTAAGCGCCAGTTTTGCCGCTGCCGGTGCGGGATTGCACCATCATATCGCGGCCTGCTAAAAAATAAGGAATGGACTTGGCCTGCACGGGCACAAGGGTTTTCCATCCGGCGCGATCACAAGCGTCATGCATTTCAGGCGTAAGCTCTTCCACAGAAATTTCCGGGAGAACATCGTCCGGCTCAATATCCTTTTCTTCACTTTTTATATTTTCTTCCATAGTGAAACTCAAATTTTAAAAACGTAGTGAATTAAAATTTGTTAGTTGAACTATCCCTGAGCGTAAGCGAATGGGATTAGTACCTCCAAACAAAATAATTATTTAACGTCTTTTAGTTTAGTATTGCTCAAGAATCAAGGGGAAAATTGATTCTGAGCTTAAAATTTTATTAAGAGAAGTTTAATGATATGGCGATTAATGCTTATAATGAGTCTCTCCTGGCGCGCCCTGCAAATTCAAGTTTGCATACGTGTCCATATTTATTTTTCCCGTGGATACGGCCAGGCCATGATGCCGCCTTCCATTACCTTGACGTTTTTCCATCCGTTGCCTTCTAAAGCCAGCGCCGCTTCGTAACCGCGCAGTGAAATCTTGCAGTAACAGGTGATTTCTTTGTTCTTATCTTCGGGAATCTCCTTTAATCGCTTGCGCAATGCTCCCAGAGGAATCAGCGTCTCGCCGATGCCCAAACGCATTTCCTCAAATTCGTCCGGTCCTCTCACATCGATGAGAAACGGTTTTTCTTGATTTAGGACTTTCTGTTTTACCTCACTGCAACTGATACCCTTGAGCCTGCCTTTCATTTTATTCTGCATAATGTGGGCTGTGGCAATGAAGTGATCGATGGCCAGAGAAAATGGCGGTGCGTAAGGGAGATCCGCATTAATGATATCCTCAACAGTCAGATTGCCCTGTATGGTCATCGCCCACTGGGCGATTTGCTTGCTGACATTGCCGGGACCGATGCACTGAGCGCCTAACACTTTGCCTGTTTTTTTATCGGCAATGAGCTTGGTCACCAGAAGCTTCCCTTGCATAAACCCCGGCTTATCGGGACTGGCATTTATCACCGTAATGATGTCCGAATACCCCCATTTTTTTGCAGTTTTTTCGGAAAGTCCTGTGGAACCCGCCGAATAATCAAAAACTTTACAGATGCCGGTCTGGATTGTTCCGGTAAATTTTACGCAATTTTCCGAGGCGGCGTTTTCACCAGCCACTCTACCCTGGAGGTTTGCCAGATCGCCGTAGGGCGCAAGCACCTTTTTTCCGGTAATTCTGTTTACCGTTTCCACGCAGTCGCCCACAGCATAAATGTCCGGATCGGAAGTCTGCATATATTCGTTGACATCGATGCCGCCCAAATTACCGATTTTCAGACCAGTATCTTTAGCCAATGTGACGTTGGGACGGACGCCGATAGCCACAACCGCCAATTCACAAGATAGCTCTGTGCCATTTTGCAGTTTTACTGCCGTCAGTTTGCCATTCTTGCCAAGAAATTCAGCAATGCCATTATCGGTAATGACATTGGCTCCTTTGCTTTTGACATGGTTTTCCACGAGCTTGGCCAGTTCCCAATCCAGAAATATTAGTAGTTGAGGCAGAAGTTCAATCACTGTGATTTCTATACCTGCCAGTTGCAGGGCTTCGCAGATTTCGATACCGATCAAACCTCCGCCGATGACAACGGCTTTTTTGATCTTTCCTTCATCCCGGACTTTGCGTAGAAAGTCGGCATCTTGCATGGATTTCAAGGTTGTAATGCCTTCAAGTTCCAGACCTGGCACCGGCGGCATTTGAGAGACAGAACCTATGGCGATAACGAGTTTATCATAAGCCAGTGAGCCGGTTTCCCCTGTCGCAATATTCTTGAACGAAACGGAATGGTTTTTCCGGTCGATGGCTGTGACTTCGGTATTGACGCGAGCGTCAATGTCCTTGGCGTTTAGGTAAAACATCGGGCTTCTTACTACACCAGCTGGTGTAGTCAGCAGCTGGTTGCGGTCATTGAAATATCCCCCGACGTAGTAAGGATAATCGCATGACGCCATGGATAGATCCGCTTCTTTTTGCAGAATGACGACTTCAGCATTGCTGTCGATTCTTCTGGCTTTTGCCGCCGCCTTGGGGCCAGCAGCTGAGCCGCCGATCACTACAATGCTTTTTCTTCTTGTCATAGGTTCCTCCGGTGCTTTTAACCATTGTGGTTGCTTTCCTGCTAAGACTAATTGTTTTCAAGAATATCTATTTTTCTTCTGTGTAATGTGCGGTACCGTATTATTATAAAGAGTTATATGCACCCCACCAAATATGCCGCTATTCCCGAACAACGTCTTTAAGCATTTTCTTTTCATCCTTTGCGACTGATGCTCCCATAACTCTTGCTATATTTCCTCCGAACATTTTTCCCATAAGCCCCATATTCATTCCCGTAATATAAGAGTTCCCATCGTCTCCTTCATAAACGCCCCATGCACAGGGTATGAGAGTGGACACCTCCGGATTCGTGGACAAAACATCCTTGGCATACTCCGCCTTGCATAACTCTACGATCATTACCCGTCTGTCCATTTGAACACCTTTTTGAGACACTGTCATATTCATGTCACGTATTGCGGGGCACGACCATCCATTGGATTCAATTGCGGCTTTGAGTTGCTGGCAAGTCTCCTCAACGCTCTGATACTTACTTTTATGTGTCACCAACATCATCTTAGGCATTGATAGCCAAACAATAACTGCTATCAAGGATACCCCTACGATGATTCCCAATACAAAAAACATAATGCCTTGATCCACTTTTTTCTCCTTTTTAGAAAAAATTTAGAGATCTCTCATTAAACCTCGGCCTTTTGATTTTAAATCATAACAGTCGGCTAATACGATTGCATTGATCTAAATCAATGAGACTATATTTTTTTTACCTATCGCTATTTTTTAAAGCCATCGGGCATCATATGTTCGGGCAGCTGGACGGCAACCACTTCACCGCGCGCGCAAATCTGGCCGCCAGCGATGAGCCATGACTCCACAATAACTTTGCGTCCTTTGATTTCCTTGACTCGACCGCGAATTTCGATCACTCCACCCAGCGGAGTAGGCAACAAATAATCAACATGTAAGGAAGCGGTGAGAAACCTGATCGGAGGCAGCGTGTCCATTTCGCGTTTTTCGGACCGGTATTTTGCTGCAGCGGCCGTGCCCGTGGAGTGGCAGTCAATTAGCGAAGCAATGAGGCCGCCATAGGCGTATCCAGGTATAGCAGTGTAATAAGGTTTTGGCTGGTGAATACATACGGATTCTTTCCCATCCCAATAGCTTTTGATTTTCATTCCGTGCTCGTTGAGGCGTCCGCAGCCATAACAGTGGCTTAAATCATCCGGGTAGTAATCCTGAAAAGCTTTATTCGTCATTCGATCTCCTTGTTTGTTACTAGTCACAAAAATAATTCTCTACGCTTCATGATTTACGATTACGCGAAGGTAAGTTTTGTTCCCGCCATATTCAAAAGAAATTGCTTCGGCATTTCTTTTTCCATGACCATAATTGCCCTTCTACCCGTGCAGTGCGTTGGAATCACATAAGCTGGATAAAGTTTCTGAAGCTCGTACGTCGTACGGTCAATAATCGGCTCAAAAAACGGCCCGGAGAGGTGAAATCCACCCATTATTGCGTGAATCTTATCTACGCCAGTGACTTCAATTGCATATTGAACCGTGTTGACAATACCCGCGTATGCACAACCCGAAAGGATGACCAACCCCTTATCTTTGAGATTCATCACGATGGAGGTGTCGTCTTCAATGGCATCCCAGACTTCTTTGCCATCTTTCTGACAATGGGCGATGGGAAAACCTTTTTCAAAATCCGTGGAACAAGGAATCTCGCCCAGAAAAAGGATTGTGTCATTCAAAAGAAGATAAGGCTTTTCAGTTTCCACCACAGTGAGACCTGCTTCTTTGACCATTTCCCGCGTCAATTTCGGAAAGTTGATTTTTAATTCTTCTGCATATTTCAGGTAACGAGGAGATTTGAATACGGATGGATGTACAACAAAGGGAATGTTCTGCCTGCCGATCAGAGCCGCGAGCTTTTTCATACCGCCCGTATGGTCACTGTGTCCGTGAGAGAGCGCCACCGCTTCCACTTCGGTCATATCGACTCCCAGCGTTGATGCGTTTTGTGCCGCGCCGTTTTCGGAAAATCCAAAATCAAACAGCAATGTGTGCGCTTCACCGTTTATGGTAGTTTTGACCAGTGCCGAAAAACCGTGTTCAGCCAAAATGGAGGCGCGAATTTCCCCGGCTTTCAGGGGCATGGCTCGGGAAATGACTGCACTTCCGTCTATAGCCGTCATCTCTTGTCCTGCAAGGTCAAAATCTCGACTTTGTCCACAGCGTTTAATATCGTTTTCATATCAACCTCCGCAATGAGATTCTCCACACTTTCTGTCTGCTCCGCAACAGGTTTTTCCCGTTTCTTCGAGAGAACAACTCTTCATCTGATCGCGTTTGCCGACACCGGCTGCTTTCATAATAAAACCACTTCCCCCGCTTATCAGCTTTCGGACTTCTTCCCCGCATGCGGGACATTCCTTGATGGGCGCATCGGTCATGGTTTGTTGTCTTTCGAATTGCAGGCCACAACGACTGCATTCATATTCATACGTGAGCATAATTTATGTTCCTTCCTGTGGTTTATCCAAGGTTTTAATCTGATTGATTATGTCATGCATGAGCTTTGCCGTCGGACTTGACGCGTAATGATGGATAAATGCTTGGCCATCATCCCCGGACTGAGCAATTGCCGGATCCATGGGAATAGCACCCAAAAAGGGTACTTTCATATCCGTGGCAATTATTTTACCGCCACCTGCGGGTAGAATCTGCGTGATCTCACCGCATTTTGGGCAGACAAAACCACTCATGTTTTCGATGACGCCCAGTACCGGAACATGAACCTGTCTGCAGAAGCTGATGGATTTGCGCACATCCACTGCTGCTACCCTCTGGGGTGTGGTCACAATGACCGCACCGTCCAAAGGTTGAATTAACTGGCATAAAGAAAGCGGTTCATCTCCTGTTCCGGGAGGAGCATCCACAATAAGATAGTCCAGATCGCCCCATTCCACATCCGTCAAAAACTGTTTGATGACTCCCATTTTCATCGGACCACGCCAAATGACAGCGTCATCCTGGTTTTTCAGCAGAAACCCTAAAGACATTATCTTCATATTTCCAAGTTCCACCGGCAGCACTCCCCCATCTGTACCTTGAAGTGTTTCATGTTCCAGACCCAGCATGGTGGGAACGCTGGGTCCGTGAATATCCACGTCCAAAAGTCCCACGCGTGATCCTTCCAACATGAGCGCCGTGGCCAGGTTGATGGCGACAGTACTTTTGCCAACACCCCCTTTGCCCGAAAGCACAATAATTTTATGATTTATGCGACAAAGCCTAGCTTGCATTCGTCGGCGATCCGTATACTCCTCCTTGCTTTCGGTTTGACCCTGATTCTTAGCTGAACAGTTTGTATCCCCGCATGAATCGCAGATATTGTTTTTACTCTCCACTTTTACATTCTCCATAAGTCTTTCTTATTGATGGTATTTTCTTTTACCTCGCTGCTGAGCGGTTTCTTCATCTACTTCATCCTGCCAGCCGTTCTTTTTGATGTCGTGCAGGTCGAACTTGGCTGTGCAGGGCTTGATGTCCAAAAGCGGTGTGCCGTCCAGTATATCCACATCATCCAAATGCAAAGTATTGCCTTCAATGCCAAGCAGTTCCACTACACTCAACCCGATAGGGTTGGGGCGGCAAGGCGCATGTGTGGCGAAGATTCCGTGCCCTTCATCCTGAAGATAAGGCTTGACCAGAAGTTGGACAGAGCGCACCTGATGAAAATGATAAATCAGGTAAATATGTGAAAAACCACTTAGATCACTCAGACCTTCGACAAACTCCGGACACAGCTCGACATACCCCTTGCAACCTTTGGCGTAAACAGGCTGGATGGGCGTATTTTCCTCTATTGTATGCTCACTATGGATGATGCCGATAGTCCAATAAAGAATTTCACAGGTATTCATGTCCGGTGTCCTCCAAAGTCTTTGCTTTACGTTCCGGTCAGTTTGTTAATGCGTTATTGGTTCTTTTTTTTTAGTCATTATGGCATTCATGCTCATGCTGAGCACATGCGATTCCAGAATCTTCCAGGTTGCCTGAAAGCCAGCTTTCAGCAACGGCTTTCACATCGCCCGAGCAGCCGCGCAGAACATCAATGCCATGGCTGTTCAATACATTAACGGCTCCTTGTCCCATGTTGCCGGCCAGCATGAGTTTGACGCCCTGTTCGGCCAGTGTTTGAGCGATATTCGATTTGCAGCCGCATCCGGCAGGCGATACAATTTTTTCTTCCGACAGAATTTTTTTCTGATCGTCAATTGAGAATACCGTAAAGTGTTCACAGTGTCCGAAGTGTTCGTCAATCTGGTTCTGACGTGATGGTAATGCGATTTTCATAAATTTCTCCTTTAAAAATATATTATTGATTATCTCTTTTAGCCCGGCGTCCTTTTCCGTGGCCACACGGCTTTGTTTCGTCAAAGGAAACTTTTCCACCTTCAATTTTTAGCGCTTTTCCATTCATCAGAACGTCGGCTATTTTTTTGTGAGCCGCTTCGATGATCCTGCCGAACGTCTGGCGGGAAATATTCATTCTGGCCGCGGCCTTTTCCTGATAAAGCTGTTCGTAATCCGCCAGACGAATCGCTTCGTACTCATCCAGGTTCAGCACCACCTCTTCCAGTTGAGAAATTGGTATTCCCCTTGGCTTGAAATAATTTTTATCTGGAACGCCGCAAATATTACGGCAACATTTAGGTCGGGGCATTTGTCTTTATTACTCCTTCTGAAGTATTATAAGCATATGCCCATAACTTGTCAAGGGCTAATATTGTTTTTTGTTTTGGAAAATGTTCAGATGAACTATCAGGTAAATATAGCCAATAATTATCGTTTGGAATATTTTAATCTTGTTTGGGGTTAATTCCCCTTAGCTTGCTACGGGGTAGTTCATTTTTTAATCGAGAATAATTAGTTATTGCTTCTCGGTAGAAGCAATAACTGTCTACACCTTGTGTTCAGATGTGTAAAGTTGTTCGAATTGAGGATTACTACTTCATAAGAATTACAATTTATTAATAATATCTTTTTCGTCAGGCGCCTGATCATCTAAAATTGGTTGTTCGAGCAAATGACTCGGTAAGAAAAATTTATTAGCTATAAGAGTCGGTATAACGGCGCTGGCAATTACCGCGCCAACTATGTAGGAATACTGATCTTGTGAAATGATATTATGGGACAATCCGAATAGCGCGGAAATAGTTCCAAACGTCAAACCTGTAGACATGAGCAATGTGTAATACCATTTTTCTTTTGTATCATCCCGGAAATTTTTTATTGCCGGATATAATCCGAATATTTTGGAAATGACTTTTCCAATAAAGAGTAAAATAAAAGTGACAGGAGCCGCAATAAGAGCAGATATGGACATTAGTGCTCCGGCTCTTAGAAAATATAAAGGTGTTAAAAATCCAACAGTCAACGTTCTTAATCTTCGGACAAAATGACCATCCCTTTCCATTGTTCTTGCCATTAACATACCTATGACATAAGCGGGCAGCACAGGTTCACTTCCTGACCATAATGCAAGCACTCCCATTGACATTAAAACAAAAAGGATCCATTTTGTGCGAATAGCCGCTGTTTTATACGCGAAATGCTTTATTAGATAGTTAGTTATTCCCGGCAAAATGAAAATCAAAGATATTGTTACTGCAATAAATATAATGGTCTTGTAAGTGAAGGGCGCAAATATCAATCCTAATCCAATAACTGTTCCAAGGTCATTAATGAAACAAGATCCAAGTACGCCTTTGCCAAATTCGGTTTTATTGAATCCATATTCCAGCATTACTGCATAAACTACAGCCATTGATGTTGTAGACAGGGCTATGCCACAAAGAAGACTTGCTTGCAGATTCCATCCAATCAGATAATAAGCGATTAGTGAACAGCCGATAAATGGAGCGAAAAATCCAATTAATCCAATTACAGAAACCTCTTTTATCTTGGATTTCATTACGTCGGGATTTAATTCCGCGCCTGCGAGAAATGTCAGCATGATAGCCCCAACGCCTGTGCAAAATTTTAACCAGTCAGCATGTAGGGAAAGATTATCTGTTAAATGAAGATTATAAGCTGCGTATCCAATAGCCGCGCCAACCATGATTTCCATCAAGGCGATTGAAATTTTCAGGCGATTGGCGAGAATGGTTGATAAAACGGCGGCAAGGAACCAGAAAGACGCGAGTAAATAAATGCTGTCCATGTAATAACTCCTGTTATTGAATTTTACAGGAGTCATTAGCAACGGTTGCGATTAAAGGTGAACCCCATCACCTGCGCGACAAAGCGATAAATCTTTACGGCACGGGTCATTAATCAAATTTGGATTTTTTTGTCAAATTATTTCTAAGCATTTGCGCTAAGCCCAATGGATAGCCGTTTGTCAAAGTTGCCAAATTGTTTCTATATTTGTCCGTCCAATCAAGCTGATTCTGATCAGAGTAACAGCGTAATAAAATTTTGATATCCGAAACATTAAGGTTGCTCAGCGTTATAGATTTAGCAGATATTAGCTGGGCTTTGAGTTAAAATAAATTTTGATGAAGTGAATTGATCAGTTTCTTCTCGTAGGAAAGATTTTCGTATGCTTTAAGATCATAATCGCAACATTTACATCGGTTAGCCTGGACGTTTATTTCTTTCCAGCAATAAAGACAGAAGTTGCGGAAGCCGACGGCAATAGCAAATATAGCGCTTGATTTAGAAATGGAACAATAGTCGGTCTTGAGTTTATGCAAGCACCACATTGCCTTATTTAACGGGCAGTGTGGTGCTTGATAGATAGTTTTTATTTCATTGCCTGTTCCACCGCAACCGCGACAGCGACCGATGCTCCCACCATTGGATTATTTCCCATTCCAATTAATCCCATCATTTCCACATGGGCGGGAACTGACGATGAACCGGCAAACTGTGCGTCTGAATGCATTCGTCCCATCGTGTCGGTCATGCCGTAAGATGCCGGTCCTGCGGCCATGTTGTCTGGATGAAGCGTTCTTCCTGTTCCACCGCCGGAAGCGACAGAAAAAAACTTCTTCCCTGCCAGCAGGCGTTCTTTTTTGTAAACACCCATAACCGGATGCTGGAAACGCGTCGGGTTTGTGGAATTACCAGTTATGGCGACATCAACTCCTTCCAGATGCATGATCGCGACTCCTTCGCGTACATCATCGGCGCCGTAACAACGGACTGCCGCTTGTTTTCCCGTGGAGTAGGCTTTCTCTTTTACCACGGAAATTTTTCCCGTTTTATAGTCGAAAGCTGTTGCAACATGGGTGAACCCTTTCACTCGGGCTATAATGTGAGCCGCGTCTTTTCCCAGTCCATTGAGAATTACCCGCAGGGGAACCTTGCGCGCTTTATTAGCGGAGTTGGCAAGTCCGATAGCTCCTTCAGCCGCGGCGAATGATTCGTGTCCCGCGCAGAAAGCAAAACAGGTGGTTTCTTCGCGTAAAAGCATAGAGGCAAGATTTCCATGACCTATGCCTACCTGACGGTCGTCGGCGACTGATCCCGGAATGCAAAATGACTGGAGGCCTTCGCCAAGCGTTTCGGCGATATCGGCGGCATTCTTCTGTCCCTTTTTAATTGCGGCGGCGGCGCCTACTAGATAGGCCCATCCGGCGTTTTCAAATGAAATCGGTTGAATATCCTTTACAATTTTTCTAACATCAACGCCTTTCCCGATACATATTTTTTCGGCTTCCTCTAAAGAGGAAATTCCATATTTCGCGAGAAAAGGAGTGATTTGTTTGATTCTTCTTTCGTATCCTTCAAATAAAGCCATTTTTTTACTCCTTATCCTTTTCGTGGGTTAATAACTTTTACGGCTTCGGCAAAACGGCCGTAAGTTCCGGTTGCTTTGGTAAGGGCGCTGGCCGCGTCCATTCCTTTGGCGATATTATCCATCATGACGCCAAGCTGAACGAATTTGTAGCCGATAATTTCGTTGTCGCTGTCGAGGCCGATTTCGGTAACATAACCTTCCGCCATTTCCAGATAACGGGGACCTTTCTCTTTGGTGCCATACATGGTGGCAATCACGCTGCGCAGACCCTTGCCCAGATCTTCCAGGCCTGCGCCAATAGGGAGGCCGCCTTCGGAAAACGCGGTTTGTGTGCGGCCGTAAGCAATCTGGAGAAAAATTTCCCTCATTGCTACGTTTATCGCGTCGCAGACAAGATCGGAATTCAGAGCTTCCAGAATTGTTTTATGCGGCAAAATTTCGGCGGCCATCGCGGCGGAATGGGTCATGCCGGTGCAGCCGATACATTCAATCAATGCTTCTTCAATAATACCGTTTTTCACGTTCAGGGTAAGTTTACATGCTCCCTGCTGCGGCGCGCACCAGCCGACACCATGGGTAAGACCGCAAATATCTTTGATTTCCTTCACCTGTGTCCATTTGCCCTCTTGCGGTATGGGGGCCGGGCCGTTTTTGGGACCTTTGGCGACTACGCACATTTGTTCAATTTCATGAGTATGTTCCATAAACTAGATCTCCTTCCAGTAAAATACTACGGAAAATAATGTAGCATCGGGAAATATTTTTATCAATTTAATTGTTTTTAAAAGCTCAACTTTTTGATTACCTTGTCAGTGTTTTATTGTGAAACTCCAATTCTAATGAAACTTAGATATTACAAGCACAGCGAAGTAATATCTGTAAGTTGAATTATCCCACGTGCGAAGCTAAGTGGGACTATATATAATACCCCGCAGCTTGCTGCTTAATATTTCCAAAGTTTGCTTTGGCGTTCATATCCGTGATTTTGTCAAATTATCTGATAATCTTTCTACTTGAACGATCAACTGTTTAATATCATCCGTCTGCCCCTGTGTCCGGGATAGCAGCGCTTCAATAGTTGAAAGTTCGTCATGGATATAGTTGATGGCCTGCGCGTGCATCGCTTCAATGGAGTTGTTGACACTTTTTTTCCACTGGTAGGCTAGACGCGATAAGTTAATTTTCACTTCTTTTGGAATGGCTTTAATGAAATGCCGTTCGAATATTTGCCGGAACAAAAACATGGGAATAAGAAACCATATTAAATCAAGATGAATATCAAATGATTTGGCAAAAGAAATATCCGGACGTTCTGGTTCAATGACGTCAATTTTCCAGTCAACGTCCGCCAACTTAACGCCCAACACATTTTCAATATTGTCACCAAGGAATTTGCAGAACGCCTCCAGCGATCTCGAGAAGCTGGCATGAGCTTTTTTTAGGGTGCCCAGAAAATGGACATGCTCGGTTTTGGAAATTACGCGCATTTCTTCGGAGAGATTTTCCGAAACCCAAGTTTCATAATACCGTGATAGTTTCCATAGATTGCCCGTCCACGAAGTTATTTCGTTTTGTAGTTTTGCCGTAACTTTTTTTGTTAGAGGCACTTTAAATTGTTCCAAATAGGTTTCTATCAGAGGACGGGTTTGCCGCTGATGTTCGCGGGAAATAATACCCAGTTCGTCGCGCATCAGAGATTCCTTGACTTTTTCATTAATAATCTGTGCATGCAGGTTATCCCGATTCAAATCTGCCTGCATTGAAGAATGTAGAGCAATTCTTAAATAGCTCAGGCAATTTTGCGAAAGAGAACGGACTTTATAATGCAGAATTCTCAGAAATTCTGAATCTCTGTTTGCGCAAATCGTTTTAAAAATATCTTCTTCCACACGTTGTTTATATTCTTTGGTATTGCTTTTGGTTGAATAAAGATAAACCGGTAGTGTCCGGTGAAGTTCGCGCTGAAGAGTCTGCTGAAAAAACGAGACAACTTCCTGTTGCTGAACCGGCGAAAGAATATCTGCCTTGGTGAGCAGAAGAATGATGTTCGGTGTGTGACTGGTAAGTTCGCGAATAAGCTCCAAATCATGTTCCGAAAGAGGCCTATCAGCGCTCACTGCCAAAAGAGCTGTGCCGACCGCTGGAAGCCAATTCTCTGACGCGGATTGATGATATTTGTAAACACTGCCCAGTCCGGGTGTGTCAACCAGACGCATACCGGGATATTTTTGTAGAGACGGCAATTCAATGTCCACAATAGCGACGTTTTTTGAATTGCCGGGATTTTCAGCTTCCGATGTGAATTTTACAATGCCAATCAGAGGAACTTCTGTTATGCGTCCATCGAAATGCCGCACCAGAGCTCGCTCATTATTCCCATATTGCAGGCGGGTGATGGCTGTTGTCACCGGAATTGCGCCGACAGGCAAAACGTCCTGACCGAGCAGACTGTTTAAGAAAGAGCTTTTCCCTGCCTTAAATTGTCCCATAACCGCAACATCAATGGGTGGGTTTTTTCAAGTAGTGCCCGCGCGACTTCCAGTTGACGATTCAAGGAAATCATCTGAAACCGGTCACAGGTATCAGCAATTTTTTCTAAAATATTACGAATATCGGAAAGGGGCATGTTATCTGAGATATTTTCCACAAAAAAACTCCTTCAGGTTAAGCTTCTGCAGGAGTCATCAGCAAAAAACGCGGTTAAAACTAAGGTGAACCCCATCACCCGTTTACAAAAAGACATTAAAAATCTTGCAATAAATATATTAAAAAAATAATATTTAGTCAATATGATTGTGTATAAGTTAAATTTTTCCTGCTTCCGAAAAAGTGAGATAAGAGGATAATTGTTCTTGTGTTTTTGCAGTAATGTCTTTATCGTCAAAACGCATTGATTCGTATTGACATAATATTGAAAAATATGTTTTGTTCTAATAATTTTCAAGGAGAAACAGTTTGAAAAAAAACAAAACAAGTTTCTTTTGTCAGCATTGCGGTTATATGTCTCCCAAGTGGCTGGGCAAATGTCCTTCCTGCAATGGCTGGAATTGTTTTGCCGAAGAATTGATCAGTGATACCGATTCCGGCAGCCGCACGGAAATGAAATTTGACGGCAAGCCGCTGCCTATAGAGGATATTTCCGTGGAGGAAGGCAAGCGAACCATCACAGGTATTGCCGAGATTGACCGGGTACTGGGAGGCGGTATTGTCGGAGGTTCGGCAATCTTAATCGGCGGGGAACCTGGCATTGGCAAGTCAACGCTTATGCTGCAAATGATGCATAATCTGGCTGAACAGGGATTGAAAGTTTTGTACGTTTCCGGCGAGGAGTCGGCCAGTCAAATTAAGATGCGCAGCGGACGGATCGGAGCCGCATCTAAAGATTTATTGGTTCTGGTAGAGATTTCTCTGGAAAAAATTCTGGAGCAAATTAAAGCGGTTTCTCCGGCCATAGTGGTTATTGACTCTATTCAAACGGTTTATTCTGGAGAACTTATGTCCGCCCCCGGCAGTGTCGGGCAGGTGCGCGAGGCTTCCTCGCGGCTAATTCTTTTCTCTAAAAAATACGGCATTCCGGTTTTTTTAGTAGGCCACGTGACCAAAGACGGTTCTATAGCCGGCCCTAAGGTGCTGGAACACATGGTGGATACCGTGCTTTACTTCGAGGGTGGTTCCGCCCATGCCTACCGGATTATCCGCAGCATTAAAAACCGTTTCGGCCCGACCAACGAAATCGGCGTTTTTGAAATGCAGGATAAGGGGCTGAAAGAAGTGCCCAATCCTTCCACTTTCTTTCTGGCGGAGAGGCCGCAAAATGTTGCCGGTTCGGTGGTTGTGCCCAGTCTGGAAGGAACAAGGCCGATTCTGGTGGAAATTCAGGCTTTGGTGAGCGCCACCAATCTGGGAATGCCGAGGCGCACTGCTATCGGTGTGGATCATAACCGCGTTTCGCTTTTGGTGGCGGTGCTGGATAAGATTTGCGGTCTGCATTTGAGCGGTTCGGATATCTTTATCAATGTTGCCGGCGGCGTCCGGGTGGAAGAACCGGCGGTTGATTTGGGTGTGGTTGCCGCGATGGCTTCGAGTTTCTTGGATAAGCCCATTGATGCGCGGACGGTTGTTTTGGGGGAGGTGGGGCTTGCCGGAGAAGTTCGTGCTATTTCACAAATGGATGTGCGGATAAGGGAGGCGGCGCGTTTGGGCTTTAACCGTTGTCTGGTGCCCAGAACAAACGCGGCTTCACTTGAAAAAGTAGCGAAAATGGAAGTTTGTAAAATAGTTTCGTTGAAGGAATTACTGGAGAATTTATTTTAATTCCCTGGCTTTTGGCCTAAGGGGGGAACTGGAAAATCTAGCGCAATTAAAAAAATACTCAAAAAAATTTCTGGAAGACTTGACATCTGAAAAATGGTGCATAAAATAGCTCAATTAAATCAGCACTCATAATTCAATTCTAAAAATCAAGAAAGGAGAGTAAAAAGTATGAAAATCAGACCTTTACAGGATAGAATCATTGTAAAACGTTTGGAAGAAGAGCAAAAAACCAAGGGGGGCATTATAATCCCGGATACCGCCAAAGAAAAACCTATTGAAGGCAAGGTTATAGCCGTAGGCAAGGGCAAAGTTGCCGATGACGGCAAATTAATCAAGCCTGAAGTCAGTGTGGGCGATAAAGTTCTTTTCAGCAAATACGGCGGCACTGAAGTTAAGATAGACGGCGAAGAATACCTGATCATGAGAGAAGACGACATTCTCGGCATTATTGAAAAATAAGAAACTATTAAGGAGGAATATATACAATGGGAGCAAAAGTACTTCTTTATGATGAAGAAGCAAGAAAATCTATGCTGAAGGGCGTCAACACTCTGGCCGACGCTGTAAAAGTAACCCTCGGCCCCAAAGGCCGCAACGTTATTATTGATAAAAGTTATGGTTCACCCACTGTCACCAAAGACGGCGTTACCGTAGCCAAAGAAATCGAACTGGAAGATAAATTTGAAAACATGGGCGCGCAGATGGTCAAAGAAGTCGCCAGCAAAACAAGCGACGTCGCCGGTGACGGCACCACCACTGCAACTCTCCTGGCACAGGCCATTTATCGCGAAGGCGTCAAGGCCGTCGCGGCAGGCAGCAACCCTATGGATATTAAACGTGGTATAGACAAAGCTGTCGAAACCGTTGTCAAAGAGCTCAGCAAGATGAGCAAACCCACCAAAGATCAAAAAGAAATCGCTCAGGTCGGCACTATCTCCGCCAATAACGATGAAACCATCGGCAACATCATCGCCGGCGCTATGGATAAAGTAGGTAAAGAAGGCGTCATTACTGTGGAAGAAGCCAAGGGTCTGGAGACTGAACTGGAGATCGTTGAAGGTATGCAGTTTGACCGCGGCTATCTTTCTCCTTACTTTGTAACGAATGCCGACAAAATGCTTGTCGCTCTGGAAGACGTTTTAATTTTAATATATGAAAAGAAAATCAGCGGTATGAAAGACCTGCTTCCTATTCTGGAACAAATCGCCAAAATGGGCAAACCGCTTCTTATTATCGCCGAAGACATCGAAGGCGAAGCGTTGGCAACGCTGGTGGTCAACAAGATTCGCGGCACCCTGCATGTTGCAGCCGTTAAAGCTCCCGGCTTCGGCGATCGCCGCAAGGCTATGCTGGAAGACATCGCCATCCTTACCGGCGGCAAGATGATATCCGAAGACATGGGCTACAAGCTCGAAAACGTAACACTGGAAGATTTAGGACGAGCCAAAAAGATTACCATTGATAAAGACAATACAACCATTATCGATGGCGCCGGGAAAAAGGCTGATCTCGAAGGCCGTGTCAAACAAATTCGCGCTCAGATTGAAGAGACCACTTCCGATTATGATAAAGAAAAACTTCAGGAAAGACTGGCCAAACTGGTTGGCGGTGTTGCCGTAATTAAAGTCGGCGCAGCAACCGAAACCGAAATGAAGGAAAAGAAAGCACGCGTCGAAGACGCGCTGCACGCCACCCGCGCTGCCGTTGAAGAAGGCATCGTTCCCGGCGGTGGAGTTGCGTATTTGCGGACTCTGCCTCTTCTGGCTAAAATGGCTTTGGAAGGCGACGAGCAAATAGGCGTGAATATTATCAAAAAAGCGATCGAAGAGCCGATTAAAATGATTGCCTGCAATGCCGGTCTGGAAGGCAGCATTGTAGTCGAGAAGGTAAAAGAGAAGAAAGGGTCCTATGGTTTTAACGCCCGTACTGATGTGTATGAAGACATGATCGCAGCCGGTGTTATTGATCCCACTAAGGTTACGCGTTTTGCTCTACAGAACGCGGCCTCAGTTGCAGCTTTACTGCTTACCACTCAGTGCATGATTGCCGATAAACCCGAAGAGAAGGGCGCCGGTGGTGGAATGCCCGGTGGAATGCCTCCCGGTGGCGGATATCCCGGCATGGGCATGTAAGAAAGTAAATCAAGCCGTATTTATGTCATTGTGGGGAGCGCCATGCGCGACAGTGTAGCCCGGCGAATTCCTGGGTGGTAATCTCATCAATGATAGAAAGCATTTGAAATATTAAAGCCCCTTGTCCGTGAGGACAAGGGGCTTTTTAGTGAGACTCCAATTCTGAAAGCGCAACGCATCAGAATTGGCAAGTCGAATTATCCCCGTAGCGAAGCGAAGTGGGATTAGTGAGCCTCCTCATTGCCCAACTGAAGTGGGACAGTTTCCAACAGCCAGAGGACATTGAATAATTCGACTTACAAAATTCAGTTCACGTTGCTCCTGAATTTTGAGTCTCATTACAACTAACGAATTCCAGTGCACTTGCAAATCATCTCTTTTGGGGGATGATTTCAATCCAGTAGTCGTCCGGGTCATTGATAAAGTAGATTCCCATCGCCTTGTTCTCATAACAGATGCAGCCCATCTTTTCATGCCGGGCATGGGCGCCTGCAAAATCGTCGACTTTGAGAGCCAGATGGAATTCATTGTCACCCAGATTGTAAGGCTCTTTTCTATCCTTGAGCCAAGTCAGCTCGAGTTGGTGCAGTGTTTGACCGTCGCCGAGAAAGACGATAATGAAACTGCCGTCCGGCGCTTCAAGCCTTCTAACTTCAGCCAATTGTAGCGCTTCCCGGTAGAAGGCAAGACTTTTTTCTAAATTGAGTACATTGATGTTATTATGAGCGAAAGTGAATTGCATAAATTTGCTACCTCCAATCTTCTTTAGTGAAACTCCAATTCCGTAAGCGAAGTGTAGCGGAATTGGAAAGTTGAACTATCCCGCTCAGCGGAGGATATGAACCCCACAACTTGCTTTGGGGTTCATATCCGTGATTCATCAATCTATAAAACCATCTTTACAGCCCGATGAGCTTTCAGTGCCTCATAAAGAGCCGTGCGGTGAGATTCGCTCTCTACCGATAGCTCGACATTCAGACAATGATATTTGGCCCCTTCGCTGCTGCGTGAATGTGATACCTTATAGGCACGGTCCAAGATGATTTCCGCCACGGCATGCCGCATCTCATCTGCATCGGGACCGATGATCTTGTAAACCCACGGGCACGGGTATTCCAATTGAACTTTCCGCTTTTTGTCATCCGGCATATTAATCCATCCTTTCCACTATCATACTGCATTATTAAAATAAGCTTAAATTTTAATCAAGGCTTTTCGGTAATTACCAAGCCCATTAGTACATGATCTAAAAAACAGTAAGGTTGGTAAATGAAACATTTTGAAGATTTACGAATGAAATGATTAACGATAGCGTTGAGTCATAGCGCCGAATCGGCTACGGCTCTCTCCGTCTTTCAGGACGTCATCCTTCCGTACCAAACTGCCTATAGTTGTCAGTTCCAGTGATATGGCGCATAATCTAGTGATTCTCGTCCACGATAGATAGCTTTGATCTCAATAGATCGAATAGCCTTATTGTTTCTTCTCCCGTACTGGCCTCGAAAAGATCATCGTATACCGCAGCCTTGCCTATCATCTTTATGAAATCGTGAACGTCACCAGCTATTGTTACTCCGATATCGCCGAATATGATACCGAAGCATTCAGCATGCATAAGATTGCATATCTCTTCGACATTGGCAATGAACTGAATACCCTCTTCTTCCGGAAATGCACCTAGTCGTGCACCGGACATCTTCGTTTCCTTATCAGGGTGAGCCAGTATTTTATCTCTTGCAGGCTTTAAATATTCTCGAAAAGAATCGATTCTTATTACAAGATTCTCTAGTTTTCGCTTTGTGCATTTTGACCAATTGATATTTTCGTACAAATTGTGGATTGTAAAGTTCTCAAGGTGTACGTCTTTCTTTATCCGGCTTTTTGCAGGATCCATTAATTTGGCAAATTCAAGCAGAAGATGCTCTTGCATAATTTCGTTTAGCTCAGTGAAGAACTCTCTTGCCGTCTGTTCCATAAGGCAACATAGCCTTTCGTCAGAAAACAATACAGTGAATGTATAAAGCTGGGCTTTCAGCTTAGCAAAATGATTGCAGAATGCCCGTACCGTCTCTTTGGATATGTCCGTTTGAGCATCAACCACGACCACTTAAACCTCCTTCGCCTTGCGACTTATTACCACACAATGCCCTGTGATTTTAAATAATCTTGTGACTCTTTATGATCCTAGTCTGGCGGCAGTTTTAAGAATATTTTGGGGACATCTTACTAGTTTATTGGTCAGTAATATTAATTTTTCCACCAGATGAAAAACATGGAAACTAGTTTTTTATAATCAACATATTGAAAGAAATAAGTGCTTAATATTCAGTAGCGGCGCTTATCTGGTTATGTTTGAAAGTCCGCACTATTTGATAATGTAATACCATTTCTAAATCAAAGATGATATTGAGGCGGCTAGGCGGAGGCGACGAGGCGTATTGTATATACGTTGAGGAAACCGACAACGACGCCAACAAAAATAGCGCTTTGATTTAGAATTGGTATACTGCTGAATATGAACACCAAATCTTATTTGGACGAAAAAAAATCAGCCCTCAGATTTCTGATGCGGGCGCTTACTTATAGAAACTACCGGTTATTCTTTGGCGGACAGGGCCTTTCACTTATCGGTACCTGGATGCAGCAGATAGCCATGAGCTGGCTTGTCTACCGGATGACAAACTCGGTTTTCCTGCTTGGTCTCATTGGTTTTTCCGGCCAGTTTCCTACGGTAATCTTCGGTTCTTTTGCCGGTGTTTATGCGGACAGATTGAACCGCCGCAATTTGCTTGTTGTTACACAGACGTTCGCGATGCTGCAGGCTTTTCTGCTGGCATTTCTGACGCTCACAGGTTTAGTCGCTGTCTGGCATTTGATTGTGCTCAGTATAATTCTAGGCACAGTCAATGCTGTCGATGTGCCCGCAAGGCAATCATTCGTAGTCGACATGGTGGAAAATAAGAATGACCTCGGCAACGCCATTGCCCTGAACTCCTTTATGTTCAATGGCGCAAGGCTGGTGGGGCCATCCATTGCGGGCATTCTTATCGCTTATGTCGGGGAAGGTGTTTGTTTCCTGCTCAATGGAATCAGTTTCTTTTTCATAATTCTGGCGCTCCTGGCTATGAAAACCAATCAAAAGGTGCGGCAACAAAGTTCCGGCGCCATGCTCCATGAACTCAAAGAGGGATTTCAATATGTTGCCGGTTTTGCTCCCATCCGGTATATAATACTTCTTTTGGGATTGATAAGTTTTTTAAATATGCCTTGTGTCGTTCTTATGCCCGTATTTGCGCGTGATATTCTGCACGGCGGTTCCCATACGTTGGGCTTCCTTATGGGAGCCACCGGAATCGGTGCGCTGGCGGGTGCTCTGTATCTCGCTTCCCGCAAATCAGTAATCGGTCTGGCGCGTCTCATCACAATTTCTACTTGCATTTTTGGCTGCGGGATTATCGCCTTTTCTTTTTCCCGCTATCTGCCGCTTTCCTTATGCCTGATGCTGGTTACCGGCTTCGGCATGATTGTATGTATGGCTTCGTGCAATACAATCGTGCAAACCATTGTGGACGAAGATAAGCGGGGCCGCGTCATGAGTTTTTACGCCATAGCTTTTATCGGGATGGCTCCGTTAGGCAGTCTGCTCGGGGGGAGCATCGCCAGCAAGATGGGCGCTCCCTTTACTCTTGCCCTGTGCGGAGTCTTGAGCATTGTGGGCGCTATCTTTTTCTACAGGCGATTGCCGGAGATACGAAAATTTGTCCGACCAATATACCTGCGCATGGGAATTATCCATGAAATGCCTACTGAGCTTCAGTAAAACACGCCTTATACCATTCGCTTTCTTCGGCTAACTTTGTTGGCTTCGTCGTCGGCTTCCTCAACGTATTATTAATACGCCTGCGGAGCCTCCTCCTTGCCGCCTCGTTATCCTTTGAAATCGAATGGTATTGATTTTTCGCTAAATTGTTCCGATTCTAAGGTTGATTGAAGCAACCAATTTATGAAGAAAACTATGGGGATTACTGGTCAAGAGTTGTGCTTGAAAGTCCAGTTGTTATGTGATAGTTGACTGATTCATATACATACCAAGCTGTATTCATTTGATGGTTTGATAATAAAGGCGGTTTTGCCGCTATTTTTTTTGAGATGTAAGGAGTAAGATAAAATGGATTACAAAGAGACGTTGAATCTTCCCCAGACGGATTTCCCGATGAAGGCTAATCTGGCCCAGCGAGAGCCGGAGATGCTCAAAAAATGGCAAGAAATGGACATTTACAAGAAAATCCGGGAAGCGGCAAAAGGCAAAAAACCCTACATCCTGCATGACGGCCCTCCCTATGCCAACGGCAATATTCATTTAGGAACTGCGCTCAATAAAATTATCAAGGATATAGTTATTAAAGCCAAGAACATGACCGGTTTTGACGGCGTGTATGTGCCGGGTTGGGATTGCCACGGCCTGCCCATTGAACATCAGGTAGATAAAGAATTGGGTGGCAAAAAGGCCGCTATGTCGCAGGTGGAAAAGCGTCGTGCCTGCCGCGTTTATGCCGAAAAATATGTCGGCATTCAGCGTGAGCAATTCAAACGTCTGGGTGTTTTCGGCGAATGGGACAATCCCTATCTAACAATGGCCTATCCCTATGAAGCTACCACCATTGCTGAATTCGGGAAGCTCTATCTCAATGGCAGTGTTTACAAGGGCAAAAAACCGGTTTACTGGTGCGCTACCTGTAAAACCGCTCTGGCTGAAGCTGAGGTGGAATATGCCGATCATTCCACGCCTTCTATTTATGTCAAGTTTGCTTTTACATCCGATGTCGGCAAGATATTGCCGAAACTGGTTGGCCAGAAAGTCAACATGGTGATCTGGACAACCACACCCTGGACGATTCCCGCCAACTTGGCGATTGCCGTCAAGGATGATTTTATTTACGCTGCCGTCAAGATTGATGATGAAGTGCTGATTGTCGCCAAGGACATGCTTGATTATTGTCTGGATGCATTCGGCTTTAAGAATAAAAAATATGAGATTATGGATGAATTTAATGGCGTCGTTCTGGAGGGTCAGAAATGTGTCCATCCATTGATTAAAAGAGACAGTGTCTTGATTCTTGCTCCTTTTGTCACGCTGGAGGCCGGAACCGGCGCTGTGCACATTGCGCCCGGCCACGGTCAGGAAGACTATGAAATAGGTCTGAAATACGGACTGGACAATTACGCGCCGGTGGATGATGCGGGAAAATTTACGGAAGATGTCGAACATTTTGCCGGCCAGTTTGTTTTTGACGCCAATGACAACGTAATTAAAAAATTGGATGAAGTGGGAGCGCTGATGGGACATGTTCCCATGCAGCATTCTTATCCACACTGCTGGCGCTGCAAGAAACCCATCATTTTCCGTTCCACGGAGCAGTGGTTTATCTCCATGGAGAAAAACGATCTGCGCAAAAAAGCGCTGGCCTGCATCAATGAAGTTAAGTGGATTCCCTCCTGGGGACGCGACCGCATATACGGAATGGTGGAGAACCGACCCGACTGGTGTATCTCGCGCCAGAGGCTGTGGGGCGTGCCGATCACTGTTTTTTATTGCGCAAAGTGCAAAAATGAAGTGCTGACCAGGGAAATTCTGGATCATCTGGTGGGGTTGGTAGAAAAAGGCGGCGCGGATGTCTGGTTTGAAAAAGAACCAAAAGATCTGATGCCCAAACACACAACCTGCCCGCACTGTAAGAATACTGAATTTACCAAGGAGGTAAATATTCTGGATGTGTGGTTTGATTCCGGCGTGAGCCACGCGGCGGTTCTGGAAAAAAGAAAAGATTTAAGCTCTCCGGCGGATATGTATCTGGAAGGGTCTGATCAGCACCGTGGCTGGTTCCATTCTTCGCTTCTGGAATCAGTAGGCACGCGCGGACGCGCGCCTTACAAAAGTGTTCTTACGCACGGTTTTGTTGTGGATGGCGACGGCAAGAAAATGTCCAAATCTGTCGGCAACGTCATCGGCGCGGAAGAAGCGATTGCCAAATATGGCGCGGAAATTATCAGGCTCTGGGTTGCGGCCGAAGATTATACAGATGACATTCGGATTTCCGAGGAAATTCTTAAACGCCTGATGGAGGCTTATCGCCGGATCCGCAACACCAGCCGTTTCATTCTCGGCAACCTTTATGATTTCGATGTTAACTTGGAAATGGCTGACTACGCCCAAATGGAAGAAATGGATAAGTGGGCATTGCACCGCCTGCAGGAAATTATCAAACGCGTGACGGAAGCCTATGAAGGTCATCAGTTTCATGTGGTCTTCTATACTCTATACAATTATTGCACTGTGGATTTAAGCGCGCTTTATCTGGATGTTCTCAAAGATAGACTCTATACAACCAAGGCCAAGTCAGTATCGCGCCGCTCGGGGCAGACGGCGATGATTACCATTTTAAAAGCTATGACCCAGTTTCTGGCGCCGATTCTGACCTTTACCGCGGAAGAGGTATGGGCGGCGATGCCCGCATGGCAGGGAAAAGAAGCAAGTGTATATCTGACTCAGTTTCCACAGGTAAATGAGCAATATTTTAATGCCGGCCTTGGCGAGCGCTGGAAGGTGATGATTGACGCCAAAGCGGAAATCACCAAAGCTGTTGAGCAGGCGCGTAAAGAAAAAGTAATCGGTCATTCACTCGATGCGCGTATCACTATTGCAGCGCCGGAGAAAATGCGCGCTCTATTTGCGCAGCATCTGGAAGATTTAAGAGCATTGTTGATTGTATCGCAATTGCAACTGGTAGATGAGACGGAAATCACTAAACCTTATCAGAGCGAAGAGATAAAAGGATTGTTCGTCGGTGTGGAGAAAGCCCGTGGCGTCAAGTGCGAACGCTGCTGGATTTATGAAGAATCTGTCGGCTCGAATGCAAAGCATCCGACTGTTTGCGGCCGTTGTTTGCCGAAACTATAGATAAATCAAGGGTATTAAACCCTCCGCTTCGCGGGATAATTCGACTAACGCTTTAAACTTCACTTCGTTCGTTTTCAGCGAGTCTCATTAAATTGGAGTTTCAACAATAAAGCAGACTTCTAAAGGAGATTTATTTGAAAAAAAATATTATTGTTTTTATCCTTGGTGCGACTACAGTCATTGTACTGGATCAAATAACGAAAGCCGCTATTGTGGCAAAATTTTTCATTCATGAATCATATACTATTGTTGCTGGTTTTTTTAACCTTGTTTATGTGATGAATCCCGGTGCGGCCTTCGGATTTCTGGCCAAAGCCTCTGCAACATTCCGCTATTTTTTCTTTACGGGGATCACTATAGCGGTTATTATATTGATCATTTATTACGTCGTGAAAAGCAAACCGCAGAATATGCTCATGGTGATATCTCTTACCCTGATCTTTGCGGGTGCTGTGGGGAACCTTATTGACCGCATACGCTTCGGCGCGGTGGTTGATTTTCTGGATGTTTATATCGGGACAGCCCACTGGCCTGCATTTAATGTGGCCGATTCGGCTATTTCCGTCGGCGCCGTGTTAATGATTTGGGGAATGATTATGAACCGCGAGAAAACGCATTCATCTTAATTCTCTTCCTGATGTTTCAGGTTAAAGACAAAACCATGAAAATTAATTTGATTATCAAGACTTTCATTTCGCGTCATCTTACACCCACAAGAATATTCGTTTTTAGTTTTGCCTCCGTTATTTTGTTAGGGGCGCTGTCCTTATGGCTTCCTTTTTCGGTTACGCAAAATAATCTGCGTTTTATCGATGCGCTTTTTACTTCCACTTCGGCTGTATGTGTCACCGGTCTTACCGTATTGGATCTGGGTAAAGATTTATCTCTTATTGGCCAGATTATTACGATGGTTCTTTTTCAAGTTGGCGGCCTGGGGATCATTACATTTTCCGTTGTTCTTTTTGCTTTGATGGGGCGGGGAATCTCTTTTAAGGGATGTAAACTTTATCAGATAACATTTTTGCACACACCGCGAAGGGATTTTTTCTCCATTGTTAAAAGAGTTCTTCTCTATACCTTTGTGATAGAAGCAATCGGAACGTTTTTTTTATTTTGGCGTTTTATATTTGATTTTACTCCTGTCCGTGCCTTTTATTATGCCCTTTACCATGCTGTTGCGGCTTTTAATAATTGCGGTTATTCTCTTTTTGCGGACAATTTAGTTTCTTACCAAAGCGATGTTATTGTGAATGTTACGATAATTACGCTCGTTGTTTTAGGGGGGATCGGTTTTGTTGTCCAATATGAAGTGCTGGCTAAATTGCGCGGATTGGAAAAGAGGCTTTCCCTCCACACCAAAATTGTTTTGATAACTACCGTCTGCCTGATTCTTATTGGCGCCGTTTGTTTTTACTTCATGGAGATGAACAATGTTTTAAAAGATTTGAATTTCAAAACATCAATTTTGGCGTCTTTTTTTCAATCCGTAACTTCGCGCACTGCCGGTTTTCACACGATTAATATAGGGGCTTTGACCAACTCCGCAATTCTCGTAATTATCATTTTGATGTTTATCGGCGCATCGCCCGGATCGACCGGCGGCGGCATCAAAACCACAAGCTTTGCTTTACTTTTGCTTTTGATATTTAATCGACTCAAAGGCAATGAAAATGTGAATATTGCCAATCGGACTATACCTAAAGAAACAATGGAGAAGACGATTTACATTATCCTTGCTGCATTTTTTTGTATTTGCTTTATAACTGCCATTCTTTTATTCTTCGGCGGCCAAGATGCCACACCAATGGACAGCCGCAATAAGTTTGTGGAGTATTTGTTTGAAACTGTTTCTGCTTTTGGCTCAGTGGGCTTATCTATAGGAGTTACATCCCAGTTCAATGATGTTCAGAAATCGGCGATAATCCTTATGATGTTTGCCGGGCGCGTGGGACCTCTGACACTGGCTTTTGCTTGGTATTCATCAAGAAGAAGGGGTATAACTTATGCCGAGGAATCGGTTATAGTGGGTTGACAGCTTCATAGACTTATTACGAAAATATTATATTTGTATTAAAATATTATAATTTGATCTGAGTAACGGGAGGAAATAATGAAAAGGGCTGTCGTAATCGGATTGGGAATATTTGGCTCCAATATTGTGCGCGATTTGTTTGAAAACGGATTTGAGGTTGTGGCTGTTGATAAGAATAAAGAAGTAATTCAAAAGATCAGAGATTATTCGAGCAAGGCAATCCTGGCCGATGGCACTGATAAAGAAGTCCTGGAAGAAATAGGTATCGCGGCAGATGATATTGCCATTATTTCTTTTGGGGAGGATTTGGCCGCTAGTACTTTAATCACACTGCATTTAAAACAAATGAAAGTTAAAAAAATAATTGTCAAAGCGCCCAATGAAGAACATAAACTGATTTTGGAAAAGGTAGGGGCGACGGATGTCATCATTCCGGAAATGGACGTGGCAAAAAAGGTGGCCAAAAGCCTGATTTCTCCAAACGTGATGGATTACATACCGCTTTCTGAAGATTATATGATTTTTGAAATGGCGCCCCCCAATAGTTTTCTGGGGAAAACGCTTGCTGAACTACAATTACGTAATAAATACAGCATTGAAGTCATTGCCATCCGCGATGTTATTTCCGACAATGTCAACATGGTTCCACAGGCAGATTTCGTTATTAAAGACGGTGAAGTTCTTGTTGTTATCGGTAAAGAAGGCGATATTCTGAAGATTAAGTGATGATAGAATAGGATTGAAATAAGGAAGTTTTATCCCTGCTTGCGGGATAATTCGACTAACGCTTCAAACGTCACCTCGTTCGTTTTCAGCGAGTCTCATTAAATTGGAGTCTCATTAAAAACCCCCGGGAGGATTATAACCCTCTAGTAACTATTGAAACGCACATCGGTAAATTGAAAGAAATACTGATAACGGACAATTTAAGATATTGAATATGCTTGATAATATTTTAGGTGTTTTACGGATGAGCAGATAACCAAAGTTGTCATTAATTGATTGGAAACGATCTTTACTGTTTTGTTTCTTTTAATTTATCCAATTCCTCTTTATAGCGTTCAGCCTGGGCCTTTACCAATTCAATTTCTTCCTGGGCCTTTTCCAGTTTTTCTTCTTGCCTTTGTCTTTCTTCTCTGATTTTTTCTTGTAGTTCATCGATTCCCACGTAAACGGCCAAAGCTCCACCTAAGAGTAAAAAAATTGGAAGAGAACCCTTAACGATGGTCATAAAATCTGACCAGCAAAATATTAAACTAATCAGTCCGAAGATGGCGGAAATGACTCCTCCGATGAGCAAAGACATAATTATACCTCCGGTAAAAATAATAAATTAATTAAACAATAGTAAGTTAGAGTACAGCTTTTTTCTATCATAAACAGAATACTCAGGCAAGTTGCGAATTGACTCAAATAAAATGTTACCGAAGGAGTAGATAAAAAAGGAACGATGACTCATAAATCGATGTTACCGAAGGAAGATTCGGAAACGGAGGTATAAGTATATGAGTCCCCAGTCCA